>Ga0256845_1003334_pt1 | contig 10962 bp, 8 predicted proteins | sample RiftiametaG_FD_189101 | JGI IMG/M metagenome (GOLD analysis project Ga0256845, IMG submission 189101) | Tube worm associated microbial communities from hydrothermal vent at the East Pacific Rise, Pacific Ocean - Riftia | ecosystem: Host-associated > Annelida > Integument > Unclassified ... | reverse complement strand
AGATAAACAAAGAGTCGATTTAGATGAGTTTACGGATGATGAAATATTTGTCTTATCAAATAACTTAAAAGCAGGTGTGCCGATGGCAACACCAGTTTTTGATGGGGCTGAAGAAAAACACATAAAAGCATTGCTTGAATTAGCAGATTTGCCAACTAGTGGCCAAGCCATATTGTTTGATGGCAGAACAGGCAAACAATTTGAAAGACCTGTCACCATAGGTTATATGTATATGTTGAAACTCAATCACTTGGTTGATGACAAAATGCATGCTCGCTCCACAGGCCCCTATTCGCTTGTTACCCAGCAACCATTGGGCGGTAAAGCCCAGTTTGGTGGTCAAAGATTTGGTGAGATGGAAGTATGGGCACTTGAAGCTTATGGTGCAGCGTATACCTTGCAAGAAATGTTAACGGTCAAATCAGATGATGTCATCGGTCGTAATCAATCTTATAAGAATATTGTAGATGGTCGCCATGAAATTGTAGCAGGAATGCCAGAGTCATTTAACGTACTGGTTAAAGAAGTACGTTCTTTGGGTCTAAATATTGAATTAGAAAACGAATAAATATCAGGAGATTAATGTGAAAGATTTACTTAAACTATTTAATCCGCAAAAAGAAGTTCAAGACTTTGATGCGATAAAAGCTAGCTTAGCGCAACCTGAGTTAATTCGTTCTTGGTCATTTGGCGAAGTTAAAAAGCCAGAGACGATTAACTACAGAACATTTAAGCCAGAAAGAGATGGCTTATTTTGTGCAGCAATTTTTGGCCCAGTAAAAGATTACGAATGTTTGTGTGGCAAGTATAAACGCATGAAGCACCGTGGTGTGGTTTGTGAAAAATGTGGTACAGAAGTTACGTTATCAAAAGTTAGACGTGATCGTATGGGGCATATTGCTTTAGCAAGTCCTGTGGCTCACATTTGGTTTTTAAAATCATTGCCTTCAAGAATTGGTTTGATGTTAGAAATGACTTTGCGAGAAATTGAACGTATATTATATTTTGAATCATTTGTAGTAACCGATTCGGGTATGACAGATTTAGAAAGAGGTTCTTTGCTAACTGATGAACAATATACAAGCGCCATTGAGTCTTGGGGAGATGAATTTAAAGCCAAAATGGGTGCTGAAGCCATATATGACTTATTAAAAGATATAAATCTTAATAGGTCATTGGTTCAGTTTCATGAAGAAATTGAGTCCACTCGTTCTGTGACAAAAATTAAAAGATTATCTAAAAGAATAAAGTTATTTGATTCATTTGTCAAATCAGGTAACCGTCCTGAGCACATGATTATGACTGTGTTACCAGTTCTTCCACCAGAATTAAGACCTTTAGTGCCACTAGATGGTGGTCGTTTTGCGACATCAGACTTGAATGATTTGTATCGACGTGTTATCAATAGAAACAACAGATTGGGTCGGTTGTTAGATTTACATGCCCCAGATATTATTGTTCGAAATGAAAAGCGCATGTTACAAGAGTCTGTTGATGCCTTGTTAGATAATGGTAGACGTGGCCGTGCAATTACAGGCACAAACAAACGCCCATTAAAATCTTTAGCTGACATGATTAAAGGTAAACAAGGTCGTTTTCGTCAGAATCTACTAGGAAAACGTGTGGATTATTCAGGGCGTTCGGTGATTGTGGTTGGACCAACACTTAAATTGCATCAATGTGGATTACCAAAAAAGATGGCACTTGAACTATTTAAGCCATTTATTTTAGGTAAGCTGTTACAAAATGATTTTGTCTCTACAATTAAAGCAGCTAAACGCAGTGTGGAAGATGAGACACCCGAAGTTTGGGATATTCTTGCACAAGTCATTCGTGAACATCCCGTCATGTTAAATCGTGCACCTACATTACATAGATTAGGTATTCAAGCATTCGAACCTATTCTTATTGAAGGAAAAGCCATTCAATTGCATCCATTGGTTTGTACCGCATTTAATGCGGATTTCGATGGTGACCAAATGGCTGTACATATTCCATTATCAATCGAAGCTCAACTTGAAGCTCGTATCTTAATGATGTCGACTAACAATATATTGTCTCCAGCTAGTGGTGAGCCAATTATTGTGCCATCGCAAGATGTAGTGCTTGGTTTGTATTATATGACCAGAGAATTGGTTAATCAGCCTGGAGAAGGCATGATTTTTGCTGATACTGATGAAGTACAAAGAGCTTACGATAATGAAAAAGTAACTTTACAAGCTAAAATAAAAGTTAGATTGGAATTTACAAATATTGATGATCAAGGTGTTGAAACTGTGACAACTCAGATAGTTGATACTACCGTTGGACGCTCTTTGCTACATAAAATATTGCCTAAGGGTTTAGATTATAGCAATATTAATCTGGTACTGTCAAAAAAGAATATTTCAAAACTATTAAACACTTGTTATCATGAACGTGGTGTTAAAGACACGGTTATTTTTGCTGATCAACTTATGTATACAGGGTTTAGATACGCTACATATTCTGGTATGTCAATTGGTGTAGATGATTTAATTATCCCAGATGAGAAAAAGACTATTCTTGAAGAGTCTGAAAAACAAGTATTGGCTATTCAAGGTCAATATTCGTCTGGCTTAGTGACAGCAGGTGAAAGGTACAATAAAGTAATTGATATTTGGTCTCGTGCCAATGAAGAAGTCGCAAAATCGATGATGAATGCATTAGGAACTGATGAAGTCGAAACTGCAGATGGTAAAAAAATCAGACAAGATTCAATGAATTCTGTGTTTGTTATGGCAGATTCTGGTGCTAGGGGTTCACCTGCACAGATGAGACAGTTGTCAGGTATGCGAGGCTTGATGGCAAAACCAGATGGCTCAATTATTGAATCTCCAATTAAAGCCAACTTTAGAGAAGGCTTGGATGTCATGCAATACTTTATCTCTACTCATGGAGCACGTAAAGGTCTTGCCGATACGGCTTTAAAAACAGCAAACTCTGGGTACTTAACCAGAAGATTAGTAGATGTAGCACAAGATGTCGTTATAACCATTAAAGATTGTGAAACCATTAATGGTATGAATATGCATGCCATTGTTGCAGGTGGTGAAGTGGTTCAATCATTGGGTGATAGGGTTTTAGGGCGTATAGTTGCTGTTGATGTTTTTGCTAAAGAAGGTGATGAAGAGCCAATATTGCCACAAAATACACTGATTGATGAATATTGGGTCGAAAAAATTGAAGATTTTGGTATCGATTTAATTAAGGTTAGGTCGCCAATTACTTGTCAGGCAAAAGCAGGCATATGCGCAAGTTGTTATGGTCGAGATTTGTCTCGTGGTAAATTCGTTAGTATAGGTGAGGCTGTTGGTGTCGTAGCTGCACAAAGTATTGGTGAACCAGGCACTCAATTAACCATGCGTACCTTTCATATTGGTGGAGTGGCATCAAAACAAGCGGCAAATAATCAAATTCAGATTAAAGCTGATGGTGTAGCAAAGTTGCATAATATTAAAACTGTTAAAAATAGAAATAAAAAATTGGTTGCTATATCAAGGTCTGGGGAATTGTCAATTCACGAAGCAAATGGTCGTGAAAAAGAACGCTACAAGATTCCATACGGTTCTGTTATTGATGTAAATGATGGAGCTAAAGTAAAAGGTGGAGACATCTTAGTTACATGGGATCCACATACTCATCCAATAGTAACAGAAGTTGCTGGAGTTGTTAATTTTATAGATTTTCAAGACAATGTAACAGTACAAGAACAAGTTGATGAGTTAACTGGTTTAACAAGTTTTGTTATAACTGATCCAAAAACTCGTGGCACAAAAGGTAAAGACATGCGTCCTACAATTCGTTTAGAAAATAAACGTGGTAAGACCATAATGATTCCTGGGACAGAAATTCCTGCGCAATACTTTTTGCCTCCTGGAGCTAGTATTAGTATTCAGAACAAAGAAGAAGTGAAGGTAGGAGATTTCTTAGCAAAAATTCCTCAAGAATCTAGTAAAAATAGAGACATTACTGGTGGTTTGCCACGGGTAGCTGATTTATTTGAAGCCAGAAAACCTAAAGATGCTGCTTTACAAGCCGAGGCGGCTGGTGTTATATCATTTGGTAAGGAAACAAAATCTAAAAACAGATTGGTTATTACCACAAAGGATGGTGAAAATGTAGAAACATTAATTCCTAAGTGGCGTCAGGTAATTGTATTTGAAGGTGAGCATGTTGAAAAAGGTGAGGTTGTGGTTGAAGGTGAACCAAGTCCTCATGATATTTTAAGATTGCAAGGTGTTGCAACTTTGGCAAACTATTTGGTCAATGAAATACAAGATGTGTATCGATTACAAGGTGTTAGTATTGATGATAAACACATTGAAACAATCATTAGGCAAATGTTAAGAAAAGTAGAAGTTGTTTCACCAGGCGATTCTAGCTTGCTTAAGTCTGAACAAGTCTCATTAAAAGAAGTCACTGCAATTAATAAGGATATCTTAAAGAAAGATGGGATACCAGTTGGTTATGAATTGATGTTGCTGGGTATTACCAAAGCATCGCTGGCAACTGAATCTTTTATATCTGCAGCCTCTTTCCAAGAAACCACGCGTGTTTTAACAGAAGCATCTGTTCGCGGAACTAAAGACTATTTACGTGGATTAAAAGAAAATGTGATTGTTGGGCGATTGATTCCTGCGGGAACTGGTTTAGCATATCATCAAGCAAGAAGAAAATCGCGTGAAGCTGAATTAAAATCAGACTTAATGGCCATCGAATCAGAATCATTAGTAAATGAGTCGCTAATTGATGAATCAATATCCCTTGAGGATTGATTTGATGAATTAGCAAATTAATAATTTGCTACAATATAACAATAAATGTTAAGAGTTGTATATAATTTGATAATTTATCAAAACAATACTTGACTAAAACGGGAAGAATCACTAAAATCCCCGTTCTTAATTTCGACAGGCTGGTTTTGACTGGTCTGTCTTTTGTTTTCTATAGGGTAAAGAAATATAATATGGCAACGATTAACCAATTAGTAAGAAAGCCAAGAAAGCCAAAAGCTTACAAGACAAATGTTCCGGCTTTAGAAGCATGTCCACAAAGACGTGGCGTATGTGCGCGTGTATATACGACGACACCAAAGAAACCAAATTCAGCATTACGCAAAGTCGCTCGTGTAAGATTGACAAATGGTTATGAAGTTACCAGTTATATTGGCGGCGAAGGTCATAACTTGCAAGAGCATAGTATTGTATTGATACGTGGTGGTCGTGTAAAAGATTTGCCAGGTGTTAGGTATCATGTTGTACGTGGTGCATTAGATACTGCAGGTGTTAGTGATAGAAGGCAGGGTCGTTCTAAATATGGCGCCAAGCGTCCTAAAAGTTAATTGACTATTATATAAAGATAAGGTTTAAAAAAATAAAATGTCTAGAAAGAAAAGTAATTTTAAGCGTGATGTACTACCAGATCCAAAGTTTGGAAGTGAGCTAATCAGTAAATTCATGAATATGGTCATGGTTGATGGTAAAAAATCAGTAGCTGAAAAAATAATATATGGCGCATTGGAGGCGGTTGTAGTAAAGGAAAAAGGCGATGCGGTGGAGTTGTGTGAAGCGGCTTTGATAAAAGTTAAGCCAATGGTAGAGGTAAAGTCTCGTAGAGTTGGTGGAGCGACTTATCAAGTCCCGGTTGAAGTTAGATCTTCAAGACAAATGGCATTGGCTATGCGTTGGGTTATTAGTGCTGCAAGAAAACGTGGTGAAGATGGTATGCCTGCTAAATTAGCTGGTGAATTATCAGATGCGTTACATGATCGCGGTGCTGCTATGAAGAAGCGCGAAGATACACACAAAATGGCGGAAGCCAATAAGGCATTTGCACACTACAGATGGTAGTGTTATAAAAAAGTAGTTAATTATAAAGTTGGATTGGTAATGTCACGCGTAACTCCTATCGAAAGGTATAGAAATATTGGAATTATGGCGCATATAGATGCGGGAAAGACGACAACTACAGAAAGGATTTTATATTACACGGGAGTGTCGCATAAAATCGGAGAAGTCCATGATGGCAATGCCACTATGGATTGGATGGAACAAGAACAAGAGCGTGGTATAACGATTACATCGGCCGCAACGACGTGTTTTTGGAGTGGTATGGATGACCAATTTGAAAGTCACCGGGTGAATATAATAGATACACCTGGACATGTGGATTTCACCATCGAAGTTGAAAGGTCTTTGAGGGTTTTAGATGGAGCTGTTGCTGTATTTTGTGCGGTAGGAGGAGTTGAGCCTCAGTCAGAAACAGTGTGGCGGCAAGCAGATCGTTACCAAGTGCCAAGATTGGCATTTGTAAATAAAATGGATAGAGTTGGTGCTGATTTTGAAAGGGTGGTGTCGCATATACGCGAAAGACTTAATGCTACAGCTGTACCCTTACAGTTGCCAATAGGGGTCGAAGAAGATTTTGTTGGCTTGGTTGATTTGATTAAAATGAAAGCTCTTTACTGGGGTGAAGAGGAAATGGGTAAGTTTTCCAAGGAAATGGATATCCCTGAAAATATGGCTCAAGCATGCGAAGTAGCTAGGGAATACATGATGGAAGCCGCGGCTGAAGCCAATGATGAGTATATGGATAAATACTTAGAAGAGGGTAGTTTGAGTAATATTGAGATTCTTGATGGATTAAGAATGAGAACAATTAACAGTGAAATAGTTTGTTGTTTGTGTGGTTCGGCCTTTAAAAACAAGGGTGTTCAGGCTATGTTGGACAAGGTGATTGAATTGATGCCTTCGCCAAAAGATGTTCCATCTATAAAAGGAGTTTTGGATGATAAGAATGAATCATTGGGCACAAGAAGTGCTGATGATGATGAGCCCTTTGCGGCTTTGGTTTTTAAAATTGCAACAGATCCTTTTGTTGGGACGCTGGCCTTTTTGAGGGTTTATTCTGGAGTGGTTAAAACTGGAGATATGGTTTTTAATCCAGTTAAAGGAAAAAAAGAAAGAATTGGACGTTTGTTGCAAATGCATTCCAATTCGCGAGAAGAGATTAAAGAAGTAAGAGCAGGGGATATAGCTGCAGTAGTGGGAATGAAAGACGTAACTACAGGTGAAACATTGTGCGCACCAAATGCTGTAATTACATTGGAAAAAATGGATTTCCCAGAACCTGTAATTGCCATAGCTGTTGAACCAAAAACAACAGCTGATCAAGATAAAATGAGCTTGGCATTGGCCAAATTGGCTCAAGAAGATCCTTCTTTTAGGGTCGCAACAGATGAAGAATCTGGACAAACAATAATCGCAGGAATGGGCGAGTTGCATCTAGAGATAATTATCGACAGGATGAAACGAGAGTTTAAAGTAGATGCTAATGTGGGTAATCCGCAGGTTGCTTATAGAGAAACCATAACCAAGAGTGTTGAACAAGAAGGAAGGTTCATTAAACAATCTGGTGGTAAGGGTCAATATGGGCATGTAGTGATAAAAATTGAACCGATGGAACAAGGAGGTGGTTATGTTTTTATTGATGAAATTAAAGGTGGTGTTGTTCCAAAAGAATTTATACCGGCTATAGATAAAGGAATGCGGGAACAAATGGAAAGCGGTGTAATAGCTGGTTATCCAGTAGTAGATTGCAAGGTTACGCTTTTGGATGGATCGTTTCATGAGGTTGATTCGAATGAAATGGCCTATAAAATTGCCGCTTCTATAGCTTTCCGAAACGGTGTAATGAAGGCTGGGCCAGTAGTGCTTGAACCTGTAATGAAGGTAGAAATTACAACACCTGAAGTTTATATGGGTGATGTGGTTGGTGATGTGAATAAAAAGAAGGGTAATTTGGAAGGAATAGATGATTCTGTTTCAGGGAAAATTATAATAGCTTATATTCCATTGTCGAAAATGTTTGGTTATGCAACGGATTTACGTTCAGCCACGCAAGGTCGGGCTAGCTACTCGATGGAATTTGATCATTATGAGATTGCATCTGATAATGTATTTAATAAGTAACGAATTAATAAAGAAATAATTAACATATTTAGTAACAGAGAAAAAAGATGTCTAAAGAAAAATTTGAACGCACAAAACCCCATGTAAATGTGGGAACAATTGGTCACGTAGATCATGGTAAAACAACCTTGACTGCCGCATTAACAAAAGTAGCGGCAGAATTACAAGGTGGTGAATTTAAGGATTATGATCAAATTGATAACGCACCAGAAGAGCGCGAGCGCGGCATCACAATTGCAACGGCTCACGTAGAGTATGAAACAGAAGGTCGTCACTATGCACACGTAGATTGTCCAGGCCATGCTGATTATGTTAAAAACATGATTACAGGTGCTGCTCAAATGGATGGTGCAATATTGGTTGTGTCTGCTGCGGATGGTCCAATGCCACAGACCCGTGAGCACATATTGTTAGCTCGCCAAGTTGGCGTGCCTTATATCGTTGTATACATGAACAAATGCGATCAAGTTGATGATGATGAATTGTTAGAGCTTGTAGAGATGGAAATTCGTGAATTACTTAGTGATTATGATTTTCCAGGTGATGATACGCCAATGGTTATGGGTTCTGCACTTAAAGCCTTGGAAGGTGATGAAAGTGACATAGGTATTCCATCTGTCAAGAAGTTACTTGATGTTTTAGATGATTATATTCCTGAGCCTGTACGAGATATTGATCAACCTTTCTTGTTGCCAATTGAAGATGTATTTTCGATTTCAGGTCGTGGTACGGTTGTTACTGGCCGTGTTGAACGTGGAGTTGTTAAAGTTGGTGAAGATTTGGAAATTATTGGAATTAGAGATACGCAAAAGACAGTATGTACTGGCGTTGAAATGTTCCGTAAATTGTTAGATGAAGGTCGTGCTGGTGAAAATGTTGGTGTTTTGTTACGTGGAACTAAGCGTGATGACGTTGAGCGTGGTCAAATTTTGGCTCATCCAGGGTCGATTACACCACATACAGAGTTTGAAGCAGAAATTTACATCTTGTCAAAAGATGAAGGTGGTCGTCATACTCCTTTCTTTAAAGGTTATAGACCACAATTTTACTTCCGTACAACCGACATTACTGGTGCATGTGAATTGCCAGAAGGTGTTGAAATGGTAATGCCTGGTGACAATGTTAAGATGGTTGTTACTTTGATTAATCCAATTGCGATGGAAGAAGGTTTGCGTTTTGCAATTCGTGAAGGTGGACGTACAGTAGGTGCAGGTGTTGTTGCTAAAATTTTTAAGTAAATAAGTAATAACAAAATATAAAATTGAGCCAGCACCTAGGTTGCTGGCTTTGGTTTCTCTAAGATTTTAATCGGTATTTTAATGCGTATAGGCCAGTAGCTCAATTGGCAGAGTGGCGGTCTCCAAAACCGTAGGTTGTGGGTTCGATTCCCTCCTGGCCTGCCATTAAAACCTTAAGATTTAATAAAGATAGGATGTAACAATGAGTCAAACAGAAGTATCTAACTCTATCGGCGAAAAATTGCGCTGGTGGCTTGCAATAGCGGCAATAATTGGCGGTATCGTTGGTAATTTATATTTTGAAGATGAGCTTGCGACTGTTTTGCGTGTTCTCATTTTGTTTGGCGGATTGGCGTTAGGTGCGCTAATAGCTGCAACAACAGTTAAAGGCAGAAGTTTTTTTATATTTGTTAAAAGTGCAAATATAGAAAGACAAAAAATTGTTTGGCCTACTCGTAATGAAACGCTACAAACAACAATGGTAGTCATAGTAGTGGTTATAATTATAGGATTGTTTTTGTCGCTTGTTGATTTCTTCTTTAGCTGGTTAGTCGGCTATTTCTTCGGATAAAGGAGTCATTATATGTCTAAGCAATGGTATGTAGTTCACGCTTATTCAAACTTTGAGTACAAGGTTTGTATTGCTATGCAGGAAAGAATAGATAGGTTGGGTTTGCAACAATATTTTGGAGAATTGTTGGTTCCAACAGAAACTGTTGTTGAAATGCGAAAAGGACAAAAAAGACAGAGTGAAAGAAAGTTTTTCCCAGGCTATATCTTGGTTGAAATGGAGATGAACGATGATTCATGGCACTTGGTAAAAGAAACACCAAAGGTTCTTGGGTTTATTGGAGGTACCAAGGAAAAGCCTGCAGCCATAACAACACGTGAAGTAGATATTATCTTACAGCGTGTTAAGGATGGGGAAAATGCTCCTAAGCCAAGAGTGTTGTTTGATATTGGTGAATTGGTTAGAGTCGTTGATGGTCCGTTTGCTGACTTTAATGGTGAAGTGGAAGATATTAATTATGAGAAAAGTAAAATCAGAGTAGCTGTTTCAATATTTGGCCGTTCAACCCCAGTAGAGTTAGGGTTTGGCCAAGTTGAAAAGTTATAAAATTATTTAAACAAAAAAACGATGGGGAGCTTGATTTAAAAACAAGCGTTTGAACCCGGAGAATTAAAATGGCAAAAAAAGTCGAAGCCTATATTAAATTACAGGTGCCTGCAGGAAAGGCGAATCCAAGTCCTCCAGTTGGTCCAGCATTGGGTCAGCATGGAGTTAATATCATGGAGTTTTGTAAAGCATTTAATGCCAAAACTCAAAGTACGGAAGCTGGTCTTCCTACCCCAGTTGTCATCACTGTTTATAACGATAGAAGTTTTTCTTTTATTATTAAAACACCACCTGCTGCAGTTTTAATTAAAAAAGCACTGGGTCTAAAAAGTGGTAGTGGTCGCCCAAATACTGAAAAAGTTGGAACCATTACACGTGATCAAATGGAAGAAATTGCTAAAACAAAAGAGCCAGATTTAACTGCAGGTGACATGGATGCGGCGGTAAGAACAATAGCTGGTACTGCTCGCAGTATGGGCGTTAATACTGAAGGAGTGAAATAATGGCTAAAGAAGGTAAAAGATTAAAAGCAATTCGTGAGCAATATGATGCGATGAATGCTTATACTATTGAAGAAGCGTTTAAGCTTTTAAGTGATAACTCAAAAGTAAAATTT
>Ga0256845_1003333_pt1 | contig 10964 bp, 5 predicted proteins | sample RiftiametaG_FD_189101 | JGI IMG/M metagenome (GOLD analysis project Ga0256845, IMG submission 189101) | Tube worm associated microbial communities from hydrothermal vent at the East Pacific Rise, Pacific Ocean - Riftia | ecosystem: Host-associated > Annelida > Integument > Unclassified ... | reverse complement strand
AGCCCATCACCCAAAAGATGCTTTAATTTTTAGTGATTTAGAAAATGTATGGAAAGCGTTAAAAGAGACATATAACAGTTCATTTAAAAACTTAGTCTTTGGTGAATTACCAAAAGATAGTGATGTTTTAATATCTTTACAAGATGTGGCAAAGCGATTAGAAGGTGTAGAATGGGTAGTTAAATTATAAAATATTTATAGTAATAAAAGTGTGCAAAGTAAAACAATAGAATAAGAATACAAACAACATGTCAGAAGACCAAAAAAAACAATTAGAAGCCCAACTTTGGGGAATAGCAAATTTACTTAGAGGGAAAATAAGTGCAGATGATTATAGAGATTATATTCTTGGTTTCATTTTTTACAAATATTTAAGTGAAAAACAATATTTATATGCCAACGGCTTATTAGAAGGTGAAGATGTAACCGACTATAAAGAAGTAACAGATAGCGAAACTTTAGAAGCTATAAAAGAAGAGTCGTTATTAAAATTAGGGTACTTTTTATTGCCTCAAGAACTCTTTTCTGTATTAGCTAAAAAAGGAAATGCAGACATAGAAAGTGAGAGTAACTATATTATAGAAGACCTACAAGCCGTAATGAACCACATTGAGCAAAGCACAATGGGAACAGAATCGGAAGAAGATTTTAATGCCTTATTTGAAGACTTGGACTTAACATCTACCAAAATAGGAAGAACAGTAGGTGCAAGAAATGAAGTGATTGTAAAAATACTAACGCATTTAGATAAAATAGACTTTAAATTGGCAGACTTAGAATCTGATGTGCTAGGTAATGCTTACGAATATTTAATTTCAAAATTTGCAGCAGGAGCTGGGAAGTCCGCAGGAGAATTTTATACACCACAGCAAGTCTCTAAAATACTAGCAAAACTGGTTACTACAGGAAAAACCAAACTAAAGTCTGTTTATGACCCAACTTGTGGTTCGGGTTCTTTGCTTTTGCGAGTAGCACAAGAGGTAGATGATGTAGGCGAGTTTTACGGACAAGAGCTAAACCGTACCACCTACAATTTAGCACGAATGAATATGATATTGCACGATATTCATTTTCGTAAGTTCGACATACAACAAGAAGATACATTAGAAAATCCACAACATACCGAAAAACGTTTTGAGGCAGTTGTCGCAAACCCGCCATTTTCTGCACATTGGAAAGGAGACACCAATCCATTAAACAGTACAGATGAACGTTTTAGCCAATACGGACGAATAGCACCAAAAACAAAAGCCGATTATGCCTTTGTACAACATATGATTCACCAATTGGCAGACAATGGTACAATGGCAACCGTACTACCACACGGAGTTTTGTTTAGAGGTTCGGCAGAAGGCGTAATTCGAAAACACCTTATAGAAGACAAAAACTATTTAGATGCCGTAATAGGATTACCAGCCAATATATTTTACGGAACATCAATCCCAACTTGTATTTTAGTATTTAAAAAATGCAGAAAAGTAGACGACAACATTGTTTTTATAGACGCTAGTGGAAAAGACCATTACATTAAAAATGGAAATCAAAACGAATTGCGAAACCAAGACGTAGAAAACATCATCAACACCTACCAAAACAGAGATACCAAAGACAAATATTCTTACGTAGCCACCTTAGCAGAAATTGCCGAAAACGATTACAACCTAAACATTCCCAGATATGTAGATACCTTTGAAGAGGAAGAAGAAATAGTGTTAAGTGAAGTTTCTGAACGCTTAATTGGTTTGGATAATGAACTAGCAACTGTAAATACAGAAATATTAGATTTTTGTAGTGAATTAGGAATTGCACCACCTTTTAAAATTGAAGAAGATGGAGAATAATAGTTCTATTGAGCGTGGTCGAAATATACCAGAATTACGATTTTCGGAGTTTGATGGAGTAAGCAATTATAATAAATTCATTTTTGATGATATTTTTCTTTTTTCAACAGGTAAAAATATAAAACAAAAAGAAGCGTCACCAGATTTTGAAATTCCTTGTGTTAGATACGGAGAACTTTACCATATGTATAATGAGGTGATAACTGAAGTTATTAATAAAACAAATCTGGATCAATCAGAATTGACTTTTAGTAATGGAGATGAAATCCTGCTGCCATCAGCAGGAGAAGACCCTTTAGATATTGGTTCGGCTTCCGCTTTAACACTTTCAAATGTTGCTATTGGTAGAACTATTAATATTCTAAAACCCAAAAAAGATAATCTTTACTCTCAAATTTATGTATCGTATTATATAAATCAACAATTAAGAAAGAAGATTTCAACTCTTGCAAAGGGTGTGAGTATTAGTAATGTATATAATTCTGATTTAAAGAAATTAACAATTGTATTACCAACTCCAACCGAACAAACAAAAATAGCCACATTCCTTACCACAATAGACAAACGCATCACACTACTAGAAAAAAAGAAAATAGAATTAGAGCAATACAAAAAAGGCGTAATGCAAAAATTGTTTTCGCAAACTTTACGCTTTAAAAAAGAAGATGGTTCTGATTTTCCAGATTGGGAAGTGAAGAAGTTGGGGGAGGTTTGTGAAGTACAAGGAGGATTTGCATTCAAAAGCTCTAATTTCAAAAATGCAGGCATACCAATTATTAGAATTTCAAATATATCAAACACTAATAATTTTATTGATATTTCTAATATGGTTTTTTATGATGAAATAGAAAATGCAGAAAACTATACAATTCATAAGGGAGATTTGTTAATTGCAATGTCAGGAGCAACAACAGGAAAAACATCAATTTATAATTTAGATGAATTTTCTTATGTTAATCAACGTGTTGGATTATTTAAATCTATTTCCATAAAATTATTTTATCCTTTTATTACTCAATACGTTCTTTCTTTTGGTTTTGAAAAACAATTGTCATTACTTCTTGTGGCTGGTGCTCAACCAAATATAAGTTCTAATGATATTGAGTCTATAAAAATACCGTTTCCCAATAAAGAAGAACAACAAAAAATAGCCAATTTCTTATCATCAATAGATAAATCCATAGATAATATTGCTAATCAAATTGATAATTCGGTTGTTTTTAAGAGAGGGTTGTTGCAAAAAATGTTTGTGTAATTATGAAAACTTATAAAGAAATACAGAAACAAATAGACACTGATTTTGAAGAGTATATAACGGACTTATTCACAATCTCTGGAGAATCACGCAAATACTATTATTGGTCAATCAATTTTTTTGAAACTGTTGGTGGTCTTTCGTTTCAGCATTATAATTTAAGTCAAAACCAAAAGGAAGATATAAATATCCTTGGAGAGAAATATTTTGATAGTACTGATGTGCTTTTTATAGTCAATAAAAACTCACATAGAAACGATATTACCATAAAGAATATTCATAAGCTATTTTCTTCTGAAAAAATATCAGGTCAATCTTTTACTTATGAATATATTAAAGAATTCATCTTTTGGCAATTACTAATTGCTATAAAAAATGATTTAATTATAGAAAGAAAATCTATAAAAGGCAAAACAGGAACAGAGGAGTCATCAGAACGTTTAAACATTGAAATAAACGAAATAAGTAACCATATAAAAAAACAGAAATTTAATTTCCTTCTTACTTATACTACCTTTTTATGTGATAAACATACTAAACCTATCCATAGAGTTTTTAAAGATGATTATATCAACTACAATCTGACCAGTCAAGGAGATGAACTCAATAAAAAATTAAAAGACTTAGAAGAAAATCACGCTACTAAAAATTCAAAACTGAGTAAAAAAATAGAACGTTTATATGTTTTAAAAAAGGAAGAGGCGAAAATTAATTTTGTTTTTTCAAGAATCGGAGGAGGTGAAAAAGAGGAGTTAAGAGAACTGTTAGAAATAATGGGGAAAGAGGAAACAGGTAAATTGTATAGAGGTCAAGCCAATTCTTCTTGGAATTTAGATGCAAGTATAACAAGAGAACCAAAATACTTGAATAATGAAGCCGAAATGTATTATGAAATACTATCCTTAAAGCCAGATGCTTTTAAAAATGACATTTCAGTATATGAACGATTAATAACAATGCAGCATTTTGGAATGCCAACTCGATTATTAGACATTACCAGAAATCCATTGGTTGCCATATTTTTTTCTTGTAACAATTGGGAATGTAAAGACAATGATGGTGTCATTTTTACATTCAAACCAAAGGATAAATCTGATTTTCTAAATTTTGAAGACCCAAGATTAGAACATCTTTCTTGCCTTTTTAATCATAGTAATGTTAAAGAATCAGAAGATGCTAATGTCTTCCTCTCAAAAATATGGTATATAAAAGGTGTAGCAAAGAATCAAAGGATTAGTAACCAAAGTGGCGATTTTATTTTTGTTGGTAAAGGGGATGAAGTAGCAAAAGAATTGCATCAATTTCCTAAAATGACAATTGTTATTGATTCCGAAACAAAAAAGGTTTTGTTAGAACAATTAGATTCACTAAATATTCACGGTGGAGCAGTTTATCCTGACTTAACACATATGAGTAATTATATTAGTAATAAATATAAGAATGAGACTAAAAGTATATCTACATTTAAAATAATTAGGGAGTTAACATCTTCAAAAGAAGAGATGGTTACCCCTAAAGAAAAATCAAAGAAGAAAAGTGTTTCAATAAAATCATTCGATTTTAAATCAATAAAGGGAAAAGATAGAGAAGTACAATTAATTTCTTTTTCAAAATTCTATAATTTAGATAAAGTTGGTTTAAACAAAATAGTGAATGATTTTCTTTTCTCTGAAAGAAGACCATTTAGAGATGAAATAAAGAGAATATCTAATGATGCAATATCTGTTATAAAAGATAAAGCAAAAATAGATTTGATAATTGATAAGATTACAACATTGGCAAAAATAGTTGGAGAAGAATAATTATGACTACACAACCCGAACAAATATTAGAAAACAACCTATTAGCTCAATTACAAAAATTGGGTTACAAATCTGTGGTCATAAAAGACGAAACAGATTTGTTGGCAAACCTAAAAAGTCAGTTAGAAATTCATAATAAAATCACACTTTCTGATAACGATTTCAAGCAGATATTAAACTACATCAACAAAGGTAATATATTTCAAAGAGCCAAAATATTGCGAGACCGTGTACCTTATACCAATAGCAAAGGAGAATCCAAAACCGTAGAACTCATCAATCAAGTACATTGGTGCAAAAACGAGTTTCAGGTAACCCAACAAGTCACCATAGAAGGAACTTTTAAAAACCGATATGATGTTACTATTCTAATCAATGGATTACCCTTGGTGCAAATAGAACTTAAACGTAGAGGTTTAGAACTCAAAGAAGCCTTTAATCAAATTAATAGATACGAAAGACATTCTTACGGAGCAGGAAATGGCTTGTTTCAGTTTATTCAAATATTTGTAATTAGTAACGGAGTCAATTCAAAATACTACGCCAATAGCCCTATAAAAGCACGTAGTTTCAAACAAACTTTTTATTGGACAGATGTAGAAAATAAACTCATTACACAATTAGTAGATTTTTCAAACATCTTTTTAGAACCTTGTCATTTGTCCAAAATGATAACCAAATACATAGTATTACAAGAATCTGATAAAATATTAATGGTCTTACGCCCTTACCAATTTTATGCAGTAGAAGCCATTGTAGAACGTGTAAAAAGCACCACCGATTATGGATATATTTGGCACACCACAGGTTCAGGTAAAACATTAACCTCTTTTAAAACAGCACAAATACTCACCAACTTACCAAAAGTACACAAAGTAGTTTTTGTGGTTGACCGTAGAGATTTAGATTATCAAACTACCAAAGAATTTAATGCATTTAGCAAAGGAAGTATTGACGGAACAAACAACACCAACACATTAGTAAAACAAATGGTTGGTGATAATAAATTGATTGTTACTACTATTCAAAAACTAAATACTGCCATTAGCAAATCAAGATATAAAAAGCGAATGGAAACCATCAAGGACGAAAGAATCGTTTATATTTTTGATGAATGTCACCGTTCGCAATTTGGAAAAACGCATAATGATATAAAAGCATTCTTTACCAATTGTCAAATGTTTGGTTTTACAGGAACACCCATTTTTGAACAAAACGCAGGTACTAACGAATTTGGTAAACGTACCACCGCAATGCTATTTGACAAAGTATTGCACAAATACGTAATTACAGATGCCATTCGTGACGAAAATGTATTAAAGTTTTCAATAGAATACATCAGTACCTTTAAAAAGAAAGACCACATTGCAGACATTGATGTAGAAGCCATTGATGAGGCAGAAGTAATGAATGCTCCAGAGCGTTTAAATAACATTGTGGATTACATTATTACCAATCATAATCGCAAAACCCATAACAAAGAGTTTACCAGTGTTTTTGCCGTAGCAGGAAAAGACAGCTCTGGTTTTACTCCCGTAATAGAATACTACAAACTATTTAAAAAGAAAAAAGAAGAAGGAAAACATAATTTACGCATAGCCACTATCTTTTCTTATGAAGCCAATGAAGAAGATAAAGGTACTTTTGGAAGTGATAATATTGGCGTGTTTGATAGTGAGTTTGAATCACCAGAATTAAGTATAGCTGCCGAACCGCAAGGAGGATATCAAACAGCTAAAAAAATGGCAGAAACTCAGCATACCAGAGATTATTTAGAAGAATTTATAGGAGACTACAATAGCGATCACAGTACCAACTTTACAACTAAAGACAGCAAGAGTTTTTACAATTATTACAATGATGTTGCAAAACGAGTTAAACACAAAGAAATTGATGTTTTATTAGTGGTAAATATGTTTTTAACAGGCTTTGATAGTAAAACATTGAATACTTTATATGTAGATAAAAACCTGAAGTATCACGGTTTAATTCAAGCCTTTTCAAGAACCAACAGAATACTAAACGAATTAAAATCACAAGGGAATATAGTTTGTTTTAGGAACTTAAAAAATGTAACTGATGAAGCGATTACACTATTTAGTAATAAAGACGCCATTGATGTTGTAATAATGGAGCCTTATGAAGACTATGTACAAAAGTTTGATGATGCCTATACAGGTTTATTAGCCATAGCACCAACAGTAGATAGCGTAAATGATTTAGTAACTGAAGATGATGAATTAGAGTTTATAAAAGCGTTTAGAATGATAATGCGGATCAAAAATATACTGAGCGCATTCTCTAATTTTGAATGGGATAATTTACTAATGGACGAGCAAGTATTTGAAGATTATAAAAGTAAGTACTTGGATTTGTGGCAAAAAGTGAAGAGCAATAATACAAAAGAGAAGGTATCCATATTAAATGACATAGATTTTGAACTGTCGCTAATTCATAGAGACGAAATAAATGTAAAGTACATCATTCAATTGCTCATCAAATTAAAATCAGCAGTAAATAAAGACGTAAGTAAAACCGAAAAAGAAATATTTGGTTTATTAGATTCTGACGTTAATTTAAGAAGCAAAAGAGAACTAATTGAGCGTTTTATTCAAGAAAACTTACCAACCATTGAAGATTCAGACGACATTTCAGATGAATTTGAAACCTTTTGGAGTAAAGAAAGAATTCTTGCTTTAGAAAAACTAAGTAAAGAAGAAAACTTGGATGCCGAAAAATTAGAAAAAGTAATAGGAACTTATCTCTTCACCGAAAAGAAACCAATGCGTGATGACGTAATCGCAATGATGAACAAAAGACCAAGCCTAAAAGAAAGAAAACCAGCAGCAGAACGGGTAACAGATAAAATTTTAGGATTTGTAGAGACCTTTATAAGTGGTATAAGTAAACCTTAAAAAAAGAACAAGAATAATGGCAGTAGATAAAACAGACAAAATAGGGATTGACTTAAAAGGTCGAATTAATAGATTAAGACTCGCCGAAAGGAATATGCTACTTCCCGTTTTTGAAGCTATAGTAAATTCAATACATGCTATTGAAGATAGTAATATTAATAACGGAGAAATCTATATTAAAATTGAAAGAACACCACAAACTAAATTAGATTTAGAAAATAGTCGATCCATACCTGAAATAATAGGATTTAATATTGAAGACAATGGTATAGGTTTTACCGAAGACAATTACGAATCTTTTAAAAGAGAGTATTCCACATATAAAGCAAGTAGAGGAGGTTTAGGAATTGGTCGATTTATGTGGCTAAAAGCTTTTTCAAATGTTAAAATTGAAAGCTGCTATTACAAAAATAAAAAACCCGAAAGTCGTTGTTTTAATTTCAACATTAATACACAGGATGGAATAGAGAGGCATTCTTTAATCGATCTTGAAGGGAAGCCTTCCAGAAAAACAATTGTTAAATTAATAGGATATAAAGATCCTTTTAAAACTAAATGCCCTAAAAGAACTGAAACTATTTCTAACAGGATTATAGAGCATTGTCTAATTTATTTTCTCGATAAATCATGCCCTAAAATAAAATTGATTGATGGAGCGACTATAATTGATTTAAATAAACATTTCCAAAAACTTATTACAGGCAATAAATACTCAGATAATTTTAAGATAGGTAAAAATAAGTTTAAAATAACTTTACTAAAATGGTATGAACATGAAGAGTTTACTCATCATAAAATTTCTTTATGCGCAAATAATAGAGAGGTTGAGAATTTCAATGTAAATAAAGTCTTTCCAGATGTAAGTGGGAAAATAAACGATACTGAATCTGGAAAGGATTATTTGATTGTTTGCTATGTAGAAGGACTATACCTTGATAATAATGTTAATGATGAAAGAACAGAAATATTTTTTGGAAAAGAAGAAATATTTGATGCTAACTTAATTAAAATAAATGAATTATATGAGAGCATAGAACCTGTAATAAAAAAATATTTTAATAAAGAAGTTCAAGTGTTTAAACTCAAAAAACTGGAACGAATATCGAGTTTCATTGCAGAAAAAGCGCCACAATATAGGATTTTGAATAAATATATAGAATCTTTTGATGATGTTTTGGTAACAGAGAATACTTCAGAGCAAGATTTGGATTTAAAATTATACAAATTATTACAAGATGTAGAGTATTCTTCTCGAAAAGAAGCTATGATTATTCTAAGTTCAGATGATACTGAAGAAGACTTAAAGGAAAAATACGCAAAAGTTTTAGAAGAACTTTCAGATATTAACAAATCCAAATTAGCTCAATATGTAGTACATAGAAAGCATATATTAGAACTGTTTGAAAAATCATTGGCATTAAACAAACAAGGTAAGTATGAGCTTGAAGATACAGTTCATAGTATAATTTATCCAACAAAGACTGACTCTAATCAAATTGATTATAACAATCAAAATTTATGGATAATAGATGAAAGGTTAAGTTTTCATACTTTTTTATCATCTGACAAACCATTAAACTCCATTGACGGCTTTGAAAATAATAGTTTAGACCGACCTGATTTAGTTATCTTCAATAATCCTATTTCATATATTGAAGGGGATGAGGCTCCTTTTAATTCAGTTGTACTTGTTGAGTTTAAAAGACCTATGAGAAAAGGGTACAATGAATATACCGACAATCCAATAGTGCAATTATATGACTATGTTAGAGAAATTAGAAAAGGTAAAAAGTTAACAGCTTCAGGAAGGAATTATGACATAAATGAGCATACAAGGTTTTATTGCTATTTAGTTTGTGACATAAATGAAAAAATAATAGAATATGCTGAAAATTCTCAATTAGAAAGAACCTATGATGGCTTAGGTTTTTATGGATACAATAAATCCTTAAGATGTGTAATTGATGTAATGCCCTTTAATCAGGTGTTGTCCAATGCCAAGAAGAGAAATAAAGTATTATTCCATAAATTAGGAATATAAAATATCAAATTATGATAACTAAAAAAATACATAGTGAAATTTTTGATTGGCTTTACCAATGGAGTAGAGATCAGCAGAGAATAGATAATGTTGTAAATCCATACTTTGCAACAAGATTCAGAAGGGATGCTAAATTTAAGGAAGGTTTTTTCTTTCAAGGTACTGAAGAGTACCTTGCCATAACTTTTTGGACAGGTTCAGATTACATGAATAAAACCCCCAACATTTACTTTGAAATTAATGCCAAACATGGAATCCGAGCAATGATGGTTGGTCGTGATTCAAAACTGAAAGGTGATTTTTTTGAGGGATTATCAAATAAAATGACAGGTTGGGTACCTGGAAAACATTCTGGGACATTTATTAGAGAGTTTTCCAATACTACTCAAAATTACATTTATATTTTATCTGAATTTATAAAACAAGATAAAGAATATATTGATGCTGAAATAAAATCTTCTATTGAAAAGCTTGATGAGGAAGATGAGTTTTTATTAGAAGATGAATATTCAAGCAAATTTGGCTTTATTAGTCCTGAACAGTTTGATAAATTAATAACACGAGTTGCAGAGCAAAGAAAAAGAGAGGAACGTGAAAAGAACATAGAATCAATATTAAAAGAATCATCTGATTTAAAAGAACTTGATTTAGCCTTAGAAAGTATTTCAATAACAAATTATCACGATATCACAGATATAAAAATTGATGATTTACCTGCAACCGCCAATTGGATATTCCTAACAGGAATGAATGGTTTTGGTAAAACAAGTGTATTACAAGCCATCACACTTGGACTGACTAATTATAAAGGGAATACTATACACTTGGATGATAAGGCTTCAATCCAAATTGGCTTTTTAGAAAAAGGAAAAAATGAAGTTAACTCTTCAAAAAATTATTATGAAAAAGATTTTAAATCATTAAATAAATCTGTGGCAGCTTACGGCCCTTCAAGATTATTAATTTCATCTAAAGATTCAGCGAATCAAAGTTCTTCAAAGGATAGTAACATTAACAGCTTATTCGAACCGACTTCTTTGAAAAATATAGATTATGAACTAGGAAGAGCTTCTACTGATGATCCCAAATATTTTAGAAATTTAAAAGAGT
>Ga0256845_1003332_pt1 | contig 10970 bp, 11 predicted proteins | sample RiftiametaG_FD_189101 | JGI IMG/M metagenome (GOLD analysis project Ga0256845, IMG submission 189101) | Tube worm associated microbial communities from hydrothermal vent at the East Pacific Rise, Pacific Ocean - Riftia | ecosystem: Host-associated > Annelida > Integument > Unclassified ... | reverse complement strand
CCAGGTGGCAATATTGCTGAATTATTTAATTCCATGCAAATACTCAAGCGCATTGATAATGAAGTTATGCTACATTGTGGTCATGATTACGGCTGCAAAATTGAAACCACGATGGGGGAGCAAAAACAGGGTAACGCTTATTTATTGATTGATAATGAAGCGGATTTTGTGCGCTTTGTAGAAGGTATGTCAGTTGGTCAATACCCTTATCCAACCGAAGCGCTGACCAAAACAGAAGTTCAAACCATGTTATGATCGGCTTCTTCGGCGGTTCGTTTGACCCTGTGCATTATGGGCATTTAAAAACGGCTCGTGCTCTCAAAAAAGAGTTGGGATTGACACAACTTTTTTTAATGCCTTGTAAGACCCCTGTGCATAAAAGTGCCTTACAATTTTCCAATCAACAACGCCTTGATATGTTAAATTTGGCAATCGCTGAGTTTGATGATTTACAGCTTGATAGCCGTGAAATTGACCGACAAAGTGCCTCTTATACCATTGACACGCTCAAACAAATTAAAATAGATTACCCCAATAAAAAGATTTTTCTAATTATGGGTGAAGACAGTTTTAACACATTAGAAACTTGGAAAAACTATCAACAACTTAGCGACTATGCACAATTGGTAGTGCTGCCCAGATTGTCCGAACTTGAGGGTTCAATTTCTCGTATGGGGGTATATTTTGCCAAAACACTGTTAGTTAATATTTCATCGACGCAAATTAGAAGTAAAATACGCAATCAAGAAAACTTATCAGAATTATTACCTGAAAACATTATTAAATATATTGGAAAGACCCTGCACAAATATGAATAATCATCAAAATCCACCTTTTGCCCACTTGGCAATCTTTCCAACGACACTCAGTAGCCCTCTAGGAAGGCAAAAATTGAATTTTACTAATCATTTATATTTATACAAAGGTCTCACTTAAAAACTATGAATTTAAAACAACAACTAAAAGCAGTTACCGACATTATTGACGAACTTAAAGGAGAAAATGTTGTTACTCTAAAAGTTTTGCAACAAAGTGCAGACATTGAGGCAATTGTAATTGCCACAGGTCGTTCTACGCAACATGTGCGAGGCATCGTTAATAATGTCAAAATTGAAGCAAAGCGCTTGGGAATGAAGGTTGTTGGCATTGAAGGTGCAGAAACGGGGCATTGGATGTTGATTGATTTGGCAGAAGTGGTGGTGCATGTCATGACTGAGAAAACCAGAGAGTTTTACAAGTTGGAAAAATTATGGTCGGGAACGGACGACGAGTGAAAATCAACTTAATTGCCATTGGTAAAAAAATGCCTGACTGGATACAAACGGGAATCACTCATTATCAAAAGCAATTACCCCGTGAACTCAACTTTAGCTTGACCACGCCCGAAGCACAAAAACGCAAAGGCAAAAATATTGAGCAAATCAAACAACTTGAAGGTGAATTACTAATGAAAGCCAGCACCCATGCAAATTTGATTATTGCTTTTGACGAACACGGCAAACAACACACCACCAAAGAAATCGCCACGGCAATGAAAAATTGGCAACAAAATGGCGACAGCGTGGCTTTGTTGATTGGCGGTGCTGACGGTTTAAGCAATGCCATTAAACAACAGGCTCATCAATTATGGGGATTATCAAACCTAACTTTGCCCCATTCAATGGCACGATTATTGGCGGTGGAGCAGATTTATCGTGCCCATTCATTATTAACCAACCACCCCTATCATCGGGAATAATTTAGAGGAAGCAGAAGCTTTCTTACTACAAGGAGAAAAAAATGAAATTAGAACTTATTAGCTTTAAACTTTGTCCATTTGTACAACGGGCAGTGATTTCATTGGAAGTACAAAAAATTGATTTTAAAATGACTTACATCAACCCAATGGACCCGCCAGATTGGTTTAAAGAAATTTCACCCACTGGACAAGTGCCATTACTTAAAGTTGACGATCAAGTTATTTTTGAATCCTTAGTGATTACTGAGTTTATTGAAGAAATAAGCACACACAGTTTTCATCCAAAAGAGGCTATACAGAGGGCTAATAATCGCTCTTGGATTGTGTATTCTGGAGAAATGTTAGGCGATATGTTCGGCATAATAACAGGCGATGAGGAAAAATTTCACACTTCGAAAAAAGCGTTATTTGAAAAATTAACAAAGATTGAAGCAATTAAAAACCAAGAAAAATTCTTTAATGGCGATGAATTTAATATGATTGATGCTGCTTTTGCACCAATTTTTATGCGCCTAGCTTGGATGAATGAATTTACCAATAACGCCCTATCTATCACAGAATTTAAACATTTAAGCGCTTGGAGTGATGCAATTTTAGCCCTTGATGTGGTTAAAAACTCTGTGGTTGATGGGTTGGACGATGTGTATTATTCAAATATTGAAGCACGCGAAGGTTATCTTTCAACCTTATTAATCGATTAATTATTTTTTTTAAAACTTACGGATATTACAATGAACTGGCGACTAAAAATAGAACAAAAATTTGAGAAATTATCAGATTTTATTTTTGAAAATAGCAAAAAAACTATTTTGGCAATTTTGCTGATAGTGGTGGGACTTGGCTCTAATTTGTCACACCTTAGAATGGACACCTCAACCGAGGGTTTTTTACATAAAACCGATGAAATGCGCATTAAATACGATGAATTTCGTGACCAGTTCGGCAGAGATGAAAAAATCTTAATTGCGGTTGAAACTGAAGATATTTTTAACCTTGATTTTCTTAAAAAACTGGCAAAATTACACCAAGAATTAGAAAATAATTTACCCTACATTAAAGAGGTCAATTCTTTGATAAACGCCAGAAATACCCTTGGCACAGCGGACAGTTTAATTGTTGAAGATTTGTTTGACAATTATAAAATTGACAAATCCACGCTCAATGCCAAAAAACAACTGGCGACTGCCAATCCTTTGTTAAAAGATTTGTTGTTTAATGGCGATAAAACTTTTACCAACATTGTCATTGACACACAAACTTATTCTAGTTTTGATAAAAATGGCAAAAAAATAGTCGTCAACGAAGCAGATGAGTTTGCCGAAGAAACAACAAACGATGCGCCAAAAATATATTTAACAGACAATGAAAACACCAAAATCATTGAAGCAGTACAACAAATTACCAAAAAATATGAAGATGCCAACTTTACCGTTCATCTCGCAGGTTCGGCACTATTTGCAGGCGTTATTAAGCAGGCAATGAGAAAGGACACGCAGAGTTTTATCCAAAAAATGCTACTCATGGTAATTTTGGTGTTGGCACTAATGTTTAGGCGTGTTTCAGGGGTTGTTTTGCCGCTCATTACTGTTGTTTTGACAATCGTAAGTGCCGTTTCATTAATGGCACTGTTTGACGCACCCTTTACCGTTGTCACTCAAATTATGCCTTCATTTTTATTGGCAGTTATTACTGGGGCAAGCATCCATCTTTTGGCAATGTTTTATAAAGACTTTGCCAAAACTGGGGATAAAAAATCAGCACTGCGCTTTGCCATGGGGCACTCTGGCTTTGCCATTGTAATGACCTCGCTTACCACTGCTGCTGGCATGTGGTCGTTCTCATTTTCTGATGTCGCACCTGTTGCTGACTTAGGCATTTTTGCCAGTGCCAGTATTGTATTGGGGCTGTTGTTTGTTTTGGTATTATTACCTGCCATGCTTGCTACTCTGAAACTTAAGCACAAACCCATTGCTGCACACAATAAAAAAATGGACACTTTTTTACACAAAATTGCTGATTTTTCTCTAAACCACGCCAAATCCATTGTGTCAATTAGCGGTATTATGATTATTATTGCCGTCTTGTTTGCAACACAAATGAAATTTTCTCACCACCCACTCATTTGGTTTGAGGCTGACAATCCTGTGCGTGTTAGCGTTGAAACGATTGACAAGGAGTTAAACGGCTCAATGACTTTAGAAATTATTGTCGATACTGGACGGGAAAATGGTCTATATGAACCAGAGATATTACAAAAAATTGAAAAGGCAACCGATTATCTTAACACCTTAAAAGAGGGAGAGGTTTTTGTTGGTAAAACGATAACACTGGTTGATGTGTTGAAGGAGACCAATAAGGCGCTAAATGCGAATGATGCAGCGTTTTATAAAATTCCCACGAACAAAGATTTGATTGCACAAGAACTGTTTTTATTTTCCAATAGTGGCAGTGATGATTTGGAAGATTTTGTTGATTCTGGCTTTTCTAAGGCACGCATAACGGTCAAAGTGCCTTTTGTTGATGCCATTAAATACAATGAGTTTTTAGATAAAATCCAAACCCATATTACACAAGAATTTAGCACCAAAACCGATGTATCTTTCACCGGCATTGGTGTTTTGCTGGCCAGTATTATGGAAAAATCCATTCATTCTAGTGCAATGAGTTACATTCTTGCCTTTGGACTTATTGCCATTATGATGATAATTTTAATTGGCAATATTAAAATTGGCTTGATTAGTATGATTCCAAATATCCTACCGATGTTGACCATTGTGGCATTGATGGTTGGTTTTGGCATTCCTTTTGATATGTTTTCAATGCTTGTGGGGGCGATTGCCCTTGGTCTTGCCGTTGATGATACCGTGCATTTTATGCACAATTTTAATCGCTATCGCCTAGAGGGAAAAAGCGTTGATGAGGCGACGAGACTAACCTTTATTGGAACAGGGCGGGCGATTATCGTTACTTCTGTTGTGCTTTCCCTTGGGTTCTTAGTGTTGCTAAGTGCCAGTATGACCAATATGTTTAATTTTGGTGTTTTGACTGCCAGTGCTATTTTTGTCGCCCTTATTGCTGACTTTTTACTGGTGCCTGCCATTATGAAATTATTAGAAAAACCGAAACCTTTGGAGCAAAAATAATGAAAAAATTACTCTTACCCGCCCTTTTATTAAGTGCTAGCGTTAACGCCTTAACGGGCTTAGAAATTATGCAAAAAGTTGATGCCAGAGATGATGGCAGCAGCGTTGTTTCCACTTTGCAAATGATTTTAATCGACAAACATAAAAAACAACGCATTCGACAAATGCGCACATTCTCCAAAGATATCAATAAGAATACCGAATATAAATCTGTCTTTTTTCTAACGCCCAGCGATGTTAAAAACACAGCGTTTTTAACCTTTGATTATAGTGGAAATGATAAAGATGACGACCAATGGATGTATCTCCCCGCACTCAAAAAGACCAAACGCATCCCAGCCAGTGACAAAGACGGTGCTTTTATGGGCAGTGATTTCTCTTATGCCGATATGACGGATAAAAATCTTGATGATTATCATTTTAAATTGCTAAAAGAAGGTGTTATTAAACGCAAAAATGGTAAAAATCCAGTATGGATTATTCAATCTTTGCCAAAAAATCAAGCGGTGATTGATGAAACTGGCTATACCAAAAGCATTTTATACATTCGCAAGGATAATTTTATGCTCGCCCGTGCCAAGTTCTATCTTAAAAAGGCCAACCGAGTCAAATATATGGATGTTCGTAAAATGGAAAAAATCGACGGAATTTGGGTGGCAACACAAACAACAATGACGACAAAATACGGTAAACAAACCCTACATAAAACCATTTTGAGTAATCGTGATATTAAAATTAATGTTGCCATTGATGATGAAATGTTCAGCGTTCGTAAAATTGAAAAAGGCTTGTAAATGAAGTTAATTTTATTGTTTTCATTGCTTTTAACTGCTTTTTTATCGAATGCTGAAGAAGAGTTTGACGATGGATTTGATGATAATATTGACGATATTATCATCGAAACTGCGCCGCCGCCTGAAAAAAATTCGGTGTATGGTTCTGTCAATTTCGAAACGCATTACAATCTCAATAACAATAAAAATATATCTTCTACAAAACTGCTACTGGACTTAACCAGCGATTACAAAATGGACAATGGTTTTAAGGTAAATGGTAATTTGAAAGCCTATCATGACTTTATATTTTATGCCAGCAACAACTACGAAACAACGCCTAGCAACTATGAAAACGAGTTGAATTTAAATGAATTAAATATTGAAGGCAGCATTAACGCCAACCTTGATTTTAAAATCGGCAGACAAATTGTCGTTTGGGGCAAATCTGATTCTATTCGCATTACCGATATTCTAAATCCATTAGACAATCGTGCACCGGGATTGATTGATATTAAAAATTTACGCCTTGGTAGGTTAATGAGTAAATTAGATTATTACCAAGATAACTTAAAATTTTCTACCGCTATTTTGCATGAAAATCGTTTTAGTGAAAATCCAAAATTCGGCTCTGATTTTAAAAACAGTGCCGATTTGCCAGAGAATACCCCCAGCAATGGTTTAAAAAATACGGGCATTGCACTGAGCCTCACTGGCGAGTTTTCTGGCTATGATTTTGGGGTATATTTTGCCGATACTTACCTTGATAAACCTTATTTTAAAGAAGGTGCTTTACAGTTTGATAACCGATCAAAAATGTTGGGTTTGGCCTACAACAAAGTGGTTGACAGTTTTTTATTAAAAACAGAAATCGCCTATTTTAACAACATTAAATACACGGGACTGAATGACACAAAGTCAAGAATTGATAGTTTAATCGGCGTAGAGTACACGGGCATTAGCGACGGCTCAATTGGCTATGAATTGGCACTTAGAAAAATCAATCATTATGACGCTATCATCAATACCCAATTCAATAATTTCACCCAACAAGAAACCTATCAACATGCCTTACGCTTTACCCAGTCATATCTCAACCAAACCCTAAACTTAACTGCAATTTCAGGTGTATTTGGCAAACAAGGTGACGCAGGAGGTTTTGCTAGAATTTCATTAGAGTATGCCATTGATGACAAACTTTCAATAAGCGGCGGCATCATTGATTATATTGGCGGCTCTACTGCCACTGATGCAATTAAGAATAACGATAGAATTTTTACTAAAATCAGTTATTCTTTTTAAAGAGGGCTTTGATAGAGGTCTTTGCATAAATATGGATAATTAGCAAAATTCACTTTTCACCCATTTAACAATTTTTTCCAACAACACACCAAAAAGGCAAACCCAATCGTAGGGAACGGTTTGTAACCGTTCCTCCCTCGCACAAAATGTTTACCCTCTAAAAAAAAGCAAAAATTAAATTTTGCCAAGCCCCCTCAAGATTTAAATAATCGCCAATACATTCTCAGGCGGTCGTCCAATTACCGTGCCTTTATCGGTTTTCACAATGGGGCGCTCAATTAGAATTGGATAATCAACCATGGCTTGAATTAAATCAGCTTCGCTGAGTGATTCGTCTTCTAAATTATTAGCCTTATAAGGTGCCTCATGGGTACGCATTAGTGATCTGGCATCTAATTTTAATTGCCCAAGCAATGTTTTTAGTTCCTCAGCAGAGGGGGTATCGTCTAAATATTTAATTATCTGAAAATCAATGCCTTTTTCTTCTAAAATACCTAAGGTCAACCTAGATTTTGTGCATCTGGGATTATGATAAATTATTGCACTCATTTTAAAACCTCATATATGAAAAAAATCTTTATTATACTCGCTATCATTCTTCCCTTAAGCGTCGTTCATGCAATGACACTGGGGGAACTTTTCTCTAAAGACGATGCCCCAAAAAAAATTCAACTACCTAAATTTTCAGTGGTGGATATGAATGGCAAAGTACACAACAATGACACCGTTAAAGGCAAATACTTGGTGGTTAATTTTTGGGCAACTTGGTGCCCACCTTGCTTGAGAGAAATCCCTGCTTTTGTTGATTTTTATGACAAGCATTCAGACACAGTGGAAATCTTAGGAATGGATTACGAGCAAGCCAGTATTGAGAAAATTACCGAGTTTACCGAGAGTTTTATGGTGAGTTATCCTATTATTCTATCTAATAACAAAAATCGTGCTGAATTTGAAAAATTTGGCAAAGTAGTGGGTATGCCAACCACCTATATTTACACCCCCGATGGCACATTGATTAATCATTATATGGGTGAAGTTAGCATGAAAACTTTAGAAGAAGCCATTCGCTAAAGCCAAGTTTTGGCTGCTAAATTTTCATCTCTTACCAATCTAGGCACTAAGTAACCACTGAGTTTTTTGCCTAATTCTCTGTGTAATTTAGTGGCAGTTGCATCATCAACTAAAAAATGCTCTGCACCGCTCACTTTATCCAACAAATGTAAATAATAAGGCAAAATTCCCAAGGCAAATAAATCGGTAGAAAGTGTACTTAAAACCGATACAGAATCATTCACATCCTTGAGTAAAACCGATTGATTGAGCAAAGTTACTCGGGTTAATTGCTGTATCGCTTTAGCGAATTTATTTGACAATTCATTGGCGTGATTCACATGAGTAACCAGCACGACGCTCAATCTAGTTTTGTCTAGCATTTTTACCAATTCGACGGTTATTCTACTCGGCGTTACCACGGCACTGCGTGTATGAAATCGAAGATTTTTAATGTGCGGAATGCGCTCAATATTGCTAATTAAAACCTGTAATTTTTCATCACTTAAACTCAACGGGTCGCCGCCACTTAATATCACTTCATTTATTTGCGGATGGGTACGAATATAATCTTCAATCGCTTGCCAGTTGCTGATGGCATCATGCTCGCTGTAATTAAAATTTTGTCTAAAGCAATATTGACAATGAATGGCACAAACCCGAGAGGCAATTAATAACACTCGATTGGGGTATTTATGAATAAGTCCTGCCACAGGAGAATTCTTCTCATCTTCTAATGGTTCGACTGAAAAACCCTGTTGTTCAATTTTTATCTGCGGTAAAACTTGTTTTAGCAGTGGGTCGTTTGGATTGCGTTTATCAATAAGATTGGCAAATTCTAAAGGGATTTTAATGGGAAAATTTTGCTCTGTAAATTGCTCGCTGTGAAAAAAAGCGTTACATTTATCTGCACCCTTAAGTGTGTTTCTAGTATTTTGTTGCCAATGGCTCATTAAGTAATACCCCACAAAAAAGCCCCGTGAACGGGGCTTTTTTTAAAATTTGTTAGTCTGCAAGATTAGCAAAAACTTCCAAAGTTTGAATCTGTATGCTCTTTACCATCTTCAAAGCCAGACTCCCACTCGTCAGTAATTCTTTGCTCTTCAATCTCAGGATTGTTTAAAAAACCAGCGACCCAACCTTGAATATAGTTGTCGTTTACGCCCATTTCTTCCATTTTTTTAACGCCTTCATAATATGTCATTACTGCTACTCCTTGATAAATAATGTTTATAATTTCCCACTTCTTAATCAAACTTAAAATGTTGGGATAAGATGTAAGAGAAAGGCAATATTATAACCATTTAAAACAAATACACAAGAAAAAATATGAATTTATCTGAAATAATTGACGGACTAAATAGCGAACAATCTCAATCAGTTACGCTGAATGACACACAAAGTGCTTTAATATTAGCAGGCGCAGGCTCTGGAAAAACCCGAGTGCTAACCCATCGTATCGCCTATTTGGTCACACAAAAAAACCTTCACATTGATGCCATCTTGGCAGTTACTTTCACCAATAAAGCAGCCAATGAGATGCGCGAACGCCTTAATGTGCTACTCAGGCGACCTATTAGAAGTATGTGGGTTGGTACTTTTCACGGTTTGGCACATCGCCTATTGCGCACCCACCCTACTGAAGCCAATCTGAGCCCTCAATTTCAAATTCTTGACCAACAAGATCAATATCGTATTGTGAAGCGCTTGATGAAAGAAAACCAGATGGATGAAAGTAAGTTTCCAGTTAGAAAAGTCCAATGGTTTATCAATCAGCAAAAAGACGAAGGCATTCGCCCCAACGATATTGAGGCGGGACATAATTTCTTTGTCAAAAAAAGTCTTGAAATATTTAAACTCTACGAAGCACATTGTCATGCCAATGATTTGATTGATTTTGCCGAATTGCTAGTGCGTAGTTACGAATTGCTAAAAAATAACCCAGTGCTGCTCACACACTATCAAACCCGCTTTGCACATATTTTAGTAGATGAATTTCAAGACACAAACACCGTGCAATACAAATGGATTAAGTTATTGTTTAATGGCGATAATAAGGTGTTTTGTGTTGGCGATGACGACCAGTCTATTTATGGTTGGCGTGGTGCAAAAATTGAAAATATCACCAAACTTACACAAGATTTTGCCCCACTTCAAACCATTCGTCTAGAACAAAATTATCGCTCAACGGGCAATATTCTAAACGCCTCAAACGCACTCATTGCGCACAATTCAAATCGTATGGGCAAATCCCTATGGACCGATGCTGGCGAAGGTGATTTGATTGATTTATATGAAGCACGCACAGAAATTGACGAAGCAGATTTTGTCGTCAGCGCCATTCAAAAACACCTTGACAATGGCGTATCAGCCAGCGAATGCGCCATTCTTTATCGCTCAAATGCACAATCCAGAGGATTTGAAGAACGCTTGATTAAATATAACATTCCTTATATTATTTATGGCGGTTTACGCTTTTTTGAACGCGCTGAAATCAAAGATGCTCTAGGCTATTTGCGCCTCATGGAAACCACCGCTGACAGTGTCGCCTTTGAACGCATCGTGAATTTTCCAACCCGTGGCATTGGCGCCGCTACCGTTGAAAAAATACGAGCATTTGCACGAGAAAATCAAACCAATTTATTCCAAGCAGCAATCAGTATCGCACCAACTTTGCCCACTCGTGCCGCCAATGCCTTAATTGGATTCACTCAGTTAATTGAAAAAATGCAAGACGACACTCAGCACTTAAATTTGTCTGAAAAAGTTGCCCACCTCATTACGGCATCTGGACTGATCGTACACTATTCCAGCGACAAAACTGATAAAGCTGGCAGTAAAACCGCCAACTTAGAAGAACTGATCGCCGCCGCCGAACAATACCATCACGAAGAAGACAGCGACATGAGCGAAACCTTAGGTTTCCTCTCTTTAGCATCACTTGATTCCAGTGGCGACGCCAAT
>Ga0256845_1003331_pt1 | contig 10971 bp, 6 predicted proteins | sample RiftiametaG_FD_189101 | JGI IMG/M metagenome (GOLD analysis project Ga0256845, IMG submission 189101) | Tube worm associated microbial communities from hydrothermal vent at the East Pacific Rise, Pacific Ocean - Riftia | ecosystem: Host-associated > Annelida > Integument > Unclassified ... | reverse complement strand
TTGGATGCATTGTATAATAAATCATCGGTAATAAATGTTCCGGTAAAGGGTTTTTCTCTGTTGGGCATATTAATAACGTCTTCTACCTCATAACGATTTGTTCCCCGACAGGGCACTACTATCGGCTCTGTTTTAAACGGGAAACTATCGGGATATTGAACCGGAACATAATAATACGGCTGAAACCTATCCCATAAAAACCTAGAACCAAAAGCATAGTAGTATTTTCCGTTATATTTTGTAATTCTATCACTTCCCTCATAGTTTACTGTATCAAAGGTTTGGGTGTTGGCGTTGTAAAGAACATTATTATATCTATCATATATATTTTGACCAACTTCAAAAGATAAATCGTGTATGTATAAAATATCGCTATCAGGTAACAAAACCCAGTTATAATATTCAATATTAGGAGCTATAAATTCAGGATTGTTCCAATCGTCTATTTTTACTCTGTAAAGATGATAGTCGTAGGATGAGGCACAGGTTACATAAAAAGTTGTAGCAAAATATAAGTAATTATCACTTAGCTGTGGACGCACGCCTACCAAAGGCAGTATTACAAGGGTATCTTTCTCTAAATAGTATATGCCTATTAAAGATTCTGCACCTCTCTTTACTGCAAAAGCAAGCATCTGATTGTTTTTATTATAACTGGCATAATATTCTTGAAGATAATAATTAAATGACCGCTCTCTGTTTTTAGTTTTTATTTTAATTGTTTTTGTTGTGTAAAAACTCTCAATTGTTATATCATTATAAATAAAATCAAGATGCTTTGATATAGAAAAGTTATACTTTTTAAATTCGGTTACCTCTAATTTACTGTTTACTATAGGATAATATAAACCACCATTAAAGTCTATATATGCAGGTTTATTATTAAAAATTCCAAAAATTGAATATTCTTCAGTTCTATACTTTATATCATCTTGGCTTATCGCCATAAACTGTAATGAAATTAGTAGTAGTGTTATAATCTGTTTCATATCTAATTATTTAGTGTACCTATAATAAATAAATGGATTTGTTGTTCGTGTTATATGTTCAGATGAAGCCCCAAATACTCTAACTTTCTTATCTTCATCCTTAGGACTTCCTGCTTCTAAGGCAAAAGGTTTTATTACTCCCTCTTCGGTTCCAATTCGCTTTTTTTCTCTTTTAGGGTAAGCAGGGTCTTGGGGCATAAAAGCCACAATATGTCCGTGTCCCGATTTCTTAATTACTCCGATAATTATTTCGCCTCGGTCTGCTCTGTTTTGTATATCTTCAAAAAAGTCTTTCCACGTTTGGTCGGGTTTCTTTTTTACTACATTCCCAATTATACACCAATTGGCTGTAACGGTAAGTATATGAGGCGTGCCGCATTTTGAAACGCTTATTTTTCAGATTACAAATACTTTTCGTTTGAAAACACAACGTTCAAATTTACAACTTACTGCGGCATGCCTTATATACAGTGTTGTGTGCAGATTTTAAGGCATTGCATAAGTAAATAAGGCATCAAAAAATAAATCGTTACCTTTTGGCTTTCGTTTAAAATAATGTTTGTATTTAAGCCCCTCCAATTTTTGTAATGCTTCAAATAACTCTAAATCTTCTTGCAATGTTCTTATATAAATTGATACTCTTCTTTTATTGATTGATTCAATATCTGCATTTTGAATAATTTTTTTTAAATCAAAACCGTATTTTTGTTTACTTTTCGATTCCCAAGCAATACAATAATCTTCCATCTCCTCCATTCCTGCCCTTGAACGCTCTCGACAAGCTGCATAAAAATTTTGATGTAATTTTAATTGATTCAATTGTAATTTCACAATACTATCCAATTGAGGATATTTATTTAAATTTATATGCCATAAAAATGAATTTCCTCTTCTTGTGTAATATTTTGTAAGGCTTGTATTTTTTATGTAACTATACACAAAAAATACAGAATCATTTTCTTTTTCTCTAATATCAGGTTCCGTAATTAGTTCATAAATAATTCCTTGATGAAAAGTATTTTTCTTATTTGTCCAGAGTATTGAAATACCTGAACCTATACCACATTTTTTTTCATAGGGATAACCATATTCTTTAACTAATGATAAATATTTTTCTACTAATTGATTATTGTCTTTATTTCTTTGTTCTATATATTTTGGAGTTCCTCTTCCAAATTTTATACGTGCATAAGATAAATCAATTTGATTTCTTTTATCTAGTTCTCTATAAGCCGATTCTATTTCTTTATTTATTGAACCCAGATATTTATTTTGAAATTCTGTAAAATGATTTTTATAAAACTGTAATTTTTTGTCATTTGGCCTTTTTTTAAGAAAATAGTTTAATTCTTTTAAAGACATTCCTCTATTTAATAAAACATCTAAATAATAATACAATTTTGCAGTATCATCAGCATAATGAGCAACACAAGCACCAGCTAAAATATCTTTTACAAAAGGATAATTGTAATTTTCAAATGCCATATTATAATAATACAAAGAGGAATCTAATTGATTGACTACAATTTTTCTTTCGGCTTTTCTTAATAAACCGTAATATTCCTTTGCTTGGGAGAAACTTAATGAGGATATTAATACAAATACTATTATTAAAATTTTATTTTTCATTTTTTACTTAAACTTGTTCATTATTACCAATTTGCACACAACGGAAAGCATATGAAGCGTACCGCACTTTGAAAACGCTTCTTTTCAAATTACAATAAACTTTAATTTGGAAACATAACCTCCAAGTTTACAGCGTTCTGCGGTATGATTTATATGCATTGTTACCAACCGTAATTTGTTCATTACATGTGTTTTATAATTCTTAAACCCTATTTAATTCATCTAATAATGCCTTACGTTTTGGATAAGTCTTTCTAAAATAATCTATCAATTCATTTATTTCTTCATTCCCACCTAATTTTTTCATTCTGCGTAAATATCTACAAGCGGTCTGATAATGATTTCTGCCCATATTTCTGTCTACATATTTCAAAAGTCTTTCGCTATAAAGTTGAACTAATTCTTGTGCATAGTCTTTTGATAAATATTTCTCGTCTTTTTCAATGTTTTGTAGCGATACATTTTCTTTTAACATTAAGAATAATCTATCCCACCATTTTTCTTTAATAAATATTTTCCTTACAAGTTCCGTATATTTCCAGCCCCCTTTTGGTGTTATTTCTGTAATTATTTCTTCTAAAAATTGGTTCCACTTGTCTGGTTCTGTATGTCGTTTTAATATTGCATAATAATCTTCCTTTGGCATAAAATTGTCAATTAATAAAAATCGTGCATATTCAATAATTTTCTGTGTGTTATTTTGAATTTGTGCAATTTTCAACAACCAATTGTACCAATCTTTTACTAATCCAGGTTTATCTTTTTTATCGTATTCTATTCCATCTTTTGAAAGTTTGATTGCTATGTCATACTCTTTATTCTCAATGGCTTTTGCAATTTCACTATTTCTTATGGATGAATTTGTAATATTCTTTTCTATAAATTTCTGAACTTGTTCTTTCCCCTTGTATTTGGTTATTATTTCAAGTTTAAATGATTGCGCCCTTTCTCGTTCATATTCTCCATTTATAGTGTCCAAACATTTAATGATAATATCAGCCTTATTTTCACTATTAACTAATTCATAAGCAATTCGCAGTACTCCTATATGCCAATCCCAGCCTTCAAATATTTTCTTTTTAAATGATGTTATGCAATAATTAAAAAGTTCTGTTCTAATTTCCTCGGATATATTTTTCGTTGCAATATCATATAATCTTTCGTATGAATTATCTATTATACCACCAAGAACGCCATTGCTGTCATCACTAAATTGTATTGCTTCGGTCATTTCCTCCATTAATGCTGTGTATATATAAATAGCATTAATGTAATTTCCACTTTCAAATTGTCTCTCGGAAATTGCAATTATTGGGTCAATCCCTTGCTCTAAATATTTCATTTCGTGCCAACCGATAAACCCATGTCTATCTGTTGCGGAATTAATAACAGACATAATTTGTCTTTGGTAAAATTCTTTTGATTGGTTTGCGTTTAGATGTGCAAAATTTGAAAGAAACAGATTTCTGAATTGCTTATCAATCTTGCATTGTTCTCTTATAAAATCCTTTATTTCACTATGCGAAACTTTGTCTAATACTTCGTTTAGTTGTTGGGTTACTGATTTTCGCTTTTTCTTTTTTGGAAGTGAAGTATTTTCTTGATTGAAGTTTAATTCATCTTGTTTTAAGTAAAATATTGATGCAACAATATGTTTACAAACGGGACCCATATCATACGGACAATTGCAATTATGCTCTACAATTACATTATTTTCAATCTTTAAATTAACAGTGTACTCTTCTGTTCCGGAAACATAGGCTTCATATTCACCTTTTGATATTTCGGAAAATTCAGTTACATATCCATTTTTAAAGTAGGATAATCCTCTTTTGAGAATAGTTTCATCAATTATATGTTCAAATTCACTTAACGGTATATTCATTTTATCTTCTAATACTACTTAATTTTTACATTCGGTCTCTTTACCATACCCTTATGGTTGGTAACGGTCAGGCTATGCGTAGTGCGGGATTTTGGAAGAACACACTTCCAATTTACTACTAATTATATTTATTGCTACAATACTCATATTTAGCACTTTACCCGCATTACGTATAGCCTTTGTTACCCACTGGCATTCTTTCAATTATATCTTTATTTTCTTTCAAATTTGCTACAATTTTCATTTCTTTCGGTACGTTGGTAAGACATACTCTTTTGCAATTTTTGATTTAGCGTTGGCTCGTGCGAATTGCAAATGTGTATGACTTTCGGGTCGGCTATTCAAATAAAGCATCTTCAAAGTCTTTTACAAATTCATTTTCTTCTTTATTACTGTAAAATTTCACAGCAGTCAATTTATACTTATCAGAATTATACTCCAATGTTTTATCTTTAAACCTCTGGCGTAAATCTTTCAAAAATAATTCTTTCCATTCATCGTGCTTTTTAAGATGTATTCCTTTGGGCTCAATAAACATTTGATAAGTAATGTTTGGTTCTGTTTTTTGTTTTACAAAAAGAACAAAATCAGGTTCAAATCCTCTACCTTTTTTATCGTAAATTTTCAGCTGTCTTTCATTACGAATTAGAAAAACATCTTCATAATTCTTTTCAATTTTCTTTATTCTACTGGCAAACATTTCAACAAATTTCTTTTCTTCACTTGTTCCAAAGTTATCATTGTAAACATACCACTTTTTATCGTAAACAAATTCAGAATGACTTTTTGCTCTTTCAGCATTCTTGTTGATTTTTAATGAAACATCAGTAAATTTTGATTTTAGAGGCGTTATAATTTTAAAATCATCTGTTCCATAATATTCGTGTAAATTACCTAAAATTTCTTTTTCAATTGCCATTAAAAGTTCATTCAAACCCAAGAGAAAATCTAAATTTGTAATTTCTTTAATCCTGTTAGTAGTACCTAAAAAAGTAATACTTAAACCTCCTAAATAATTCTCACTTGTAATAAATTCAGTATTTGTTTTTAGTTGTCTAAAATATTTAGATAAATTAGAAAATTGAAAGAATGTATTTTTTGCTATTGCACTCTTTATTATATGTAATGGTATTTCAGAAACCTTTACAGATGTATTATCTTTTGACAACGTGCTTTTTTCTTCTTTTTCGTTGTTATCAAAGGCTTCTGTTACTTTTCCTTGTCCAGAATGCAACTTAAAACTAATATTCGTTTTTGAAACTCCAAGGTCTTTAAATGATTGAATTTTTTCGTATTTATTTTTCTTTTTTTCATTTTCAAAAACAATAGCATTTTTGTAAAATGGATTGTTTTTAAATTCCTCTTTTAATTTTAATTCAACCTCTTTGTATTCGTTCTCATCATCATAGATGCCTGTTTCAACAAGTGCTTTTTTAAGTTCTGAAATATATTTACTATCCTCAATTGTATGATAATGTAAATCTTCAATAACTTTTAATTCGTGTTTGTTATTTGGTTTATCATACTTTCTTTTAAATTTATCTTGTTCATCATTAATTTTAAAAGGGTAATATCTTGCTCCACGACCTATTAATTGAGCTTCTGCCATTGTTGTTTTTCCTGCCTTTCCATTTTGTGCATCTCTTGTTGTATATAGTCTGACAATATCAAATAAATTTAAAACATCCCAACCTTCATTAAGTTTATTTACAGCAAAAATTGCTCTAATTGGATTATTCTTATCTTCCAATGAATTTAAAACATATTGTTGTTCTATTAATTGGTTTCTATCTCCTTTTTTAATAGATTTTTTTTCAAGATTTTCTTCATTTACAGAAATGCAATTTGTTAAAGCAAAATTTTGTTTCAGTTTTTTAACTAATTGAGAAATTGATATATTTTCTTTTACGTAAAAATCAAATGCTGTTTTAATAATTTTAACTGTTGATGTTTGTTTAATTTTTAAAACATCATCATTATTTAGATTTTCAATTATTTTATGAAAATTGGCTTTGTTTTCTAACGATTGAGATATTAATTTTTGTGCTTTAAACAAAATTACAGGCTTTAAGTCAATCCCGTTTTTTAATGCAATATCTTGTTTGTATTGATTAAGAATAACCGCTTGTAATATTCTTTCATTATCAGATAAATCACTTCTTAACAGATTAACATCTTTTGAATATTTATCGTCTTTAAATTCTCTTAAATCGTACCTAAATATTACTTTGGATTTGTATTTTTCTACTATATTTTTATGCTCATAATCAAGCGTTGCAGTAAATTCAAGTAATATATTTTCAAGGTTTTGGTCAAAAATTCTATCAATAGTATTTTCCCAACTTGGTTTTGCGAGTTTATCAGCAGATAATTGTTTTGTGGTTTTTGTATTTATGTGATGAGCTTCGTCAGAAATGAAGACTATTTTTTGCTCCTTAAAATCTTCAATTGTTAAACTATTTTCTTTCTCAGCATAAATATCTCCGTGTAATTTTTGAATAGTTGTAAAACAGATATTTATATCGTCTTTACTTGCATCTTCAAAATTATCAACTTTCTTTACATTTACGATTTTTCCATTAAAAGAAATACCTTTTTTGCTGAATAAATATTTAGATGAACGTGTATTAATAAAATTATCAATAGTTTTATTAATAATATTTGTCGAATTAACAAAAAATAGAAATTTTCTATAACCTCTATTGTAAAGATATAAGATTAAGCCGGCCATTATCATCGTTTTACCACTACCGGTTGCCATATTATACATTAGCTGATATGGTTTATTCTGCTTGTCATCAAAATCATTGTTGATAAAATATATAAATCGACTAAATGCTTTTTGTTGATATGGGCGAAGTTCAAAAATGTTGCTTAAATTATTTACAACATAATCAGGAATTTCTGAATTATCAATTTGTTTATTAAACTTTGAACCTGTATCAAATGATTTATGTAAAAACTCCATAACTATATGTTGGTTTTAGTTTGAACAGTTTCTTTTTCTTCGATTATTTGATAAAACTCTTTTGTTAGTTTTTTATCATCATTACTTACCTTAAAATCTTGGTCATCAATTGATGAAAGCTGGACATATAACTGGTTTTTATTTAATAATTCAAGCAAATGTTTCTTTTGGGTTTCAATTTCTAATTTTTTGAATTCTTCTATATTTTCATCGTGTTTTTTTATATCAACATTATAATTTAAAAAACTATGAATTTTCATTTCTTCCCAAATATTCAATAAATCATTTGTTGTTTTTGCTTTTTGTATTTTTGTAATAAACGCTTCGTTGTATTGCATAAGTTCTGTATATACAAAACTTCCTCCACCTTTCCAGTTTACAGACTTTGAAATGCCTCCATTATCAAATTCTACTGTTTCAAGCAATTCTCCTTTCTTTTTTGATTTTATTCCGATAACTTTTTTCAATCTTGCTTCTGGTAAATCTTTAATATAATCCATTTGCTCAATTAATATATATTGTCGTTTCATTTTATGTGCCACAGCACCAGTTGTACCACTACCTCCAAAAAAATCTAAAACAATATCGCCTTCTTTTGTTGCCATATCAATTATTCTGTACAACAATAATTCAGGTTTTTTACCAGCAGGAAAACTTATACCTCCACCTTCATTTTGCGTATTTTGAAAATCAATATCACCCCAAAAGTCACAAAGTAACATTGAGAAATCATTTACAATTTCTTTATTTACAATAATTTCATTAATACTATATTTTAATGGTTGTAACTGCCTGCCATTATAATAAAAACCTTTTATCTTATTTTCTTCATAATTAACATAAACAGTATCTGGGTATTCATTTCTTGAAATTTTATCAATTTCTTTATTCTTATGAGCAGCAGATTGACAAATCTTTTCTGAATTTTTTATATAATACTTTTTGAATTTCTTATCATTAATATCTAAATCATTTAATGTTTGATTTTCAGATAAAATACCTTCTTTTATAAGTTCATCTTTTAGGTTTAAAAGTATATACTTATCATTATCATCTTTGACTAAAAGTCTTGAAAAATGTGTATCCCAACTTTCTCTTTTTGTATATTGAGGTTTTATATTAATATTATCTGATTTTTTATAAACTAAAATATAATCCTTTTGCTTGATTATTGTTTTGTCTTTATGTGCTGTTTTTGTTCCGCTTGGTGTTGAAGAACGCACTGCAATAGTATTAATATATTTATCTCTTCCAAAGATTTCGTCCATTAATACTTTTAAGTAAGCTTCTTCAATGTTGTCAATATGAATAAAAATTAAACCGTCTCTTTTTAAAAATCTTCTTGCCGCTTCAAGCCGATTTTTCATAAATGTTAACCACGTGCTATGATTAAAACTGTCATTATATTTAAAAGCATCATTATCAGTATTATATGGAGGGTCAATATAAATTAATTTTACTTTTTCTTCAAATTCCGGTAATAAGGAATACATTGCTAAAAGATTATTGCCTTTAACAATTAAGTTTTCTTCTATTGTTTTACTTTTATTCCTTTTTAGTTCACTTACTTTCTGCACTCCATCAACGGTGTATCTTTCCCAGTTTACTAACACCTTTGGTTCTGTAAGTTGGTCAATTTCTTCTTGTGCCAGTATTTCGTTAAAGAAAATTTCAGGTCGTTTTTGGTCTTCTCTACTTTGTCCTCCTTCCAAAACACAATCTTTAAAAGGCCACACAAGTGAAACATCGTTTCGTTGCTTCATAAAACTATCTCCAATTGTCAAACCTATTTTATTTCTAAAACGAGTATAGCTGTCTTTTAAGAAATTTTTATTTTCCATATACTGTACAAACAGATTTATATCAAAAACCCAATGCTTCTCAATTTCTGAAAAGAATTTTTGTTTAAGTTCTTTTTTTGTAAGTAACAGCTTAATAAGTACTTTATCCATATTAAAAGCAGCATCTATTATTACAAATTTCTTTAATTCTCCATCATCTGTTATAAACCTGCCTTCAATAGCAAGCTGATTTACAAGTATATCGTGAAATGTATTCATATTTTATTTTATTTAAACATTCAAAAATACAATTTATTTTGGTGCGATGGAAAAAATAGCTCTTTTGTTTTTTAACATTGTATTAACTTCTATTCTCAATTTTTCAAAAAAAACAAATGTGCTATTTGTGCGATAGGTTTATAATTCTTTTTGTAGCAAATTTATTATTCTTGTGTCGTTCTCTCTGCTTGTGGGTAACGTCTCGCCTATCCACAGTGCGGACTTTTATCGCTCCGCAATTTCAATCTACTCCAAATGTAGCAAAATTTTACTGCTGTTCAAAACTACACTTAACCCGCATTGTGGATAGGCATTGTTGTGTTTTGTGCATTTATCATTCATCTATCAGTCTGTTTTTTAACCTTTTTATTCTCATGCTATTACGCAGCGGGATTGGGAAACATACTGTTTGGTAAGTTTAGGATTTTTGCGGGATGCTTGGTAGCGACTTGCCAAAGTGTATGTTTGTGCGTAGGCTCTACTCTTTCAAAACCCATAAATCCGCTCGTTTCTCTCTGTTTTGAATTATTTTTAATTGTTGTAACGTCTCTTTTTTTGCTGTTGACGAGTAAACAGATAATCGAAATCGCCCTTGTTTATTTGGCAAAATAACACAATCGTAACCTTTATTTGCAAAAGCCTGTTTTGCCTTTTTTGCTGCCGATTTATTTGTAAAACTGCCTGCTATTATATGATATTTTTCTATTTTTATTTCTTCTTGTTTTTGATTTATTACTGTCTTTTCCGTTTTCTCAACTCTCATATTCTCAGGTAATTCCGCTGCTTTTAGTCCGTAATCTGTCGGCTGTGTATCGGACACCGTTTTTTCTTTTGCCTTTTGTGATTTTATTGCTCGGCGGTCTATCTTTACAATATTGTTAGGCGTGGTTGCCAAATGTTTTTTTAATATCGCTTTTAGCGGATTAAACAGCCTGACTATCAGCGGTAAATCTTCCGTTATTATCTCGGCAACTCCTTGCAACTTCTGGCTAAAAGGCAATAAATATCCGTAATTGGTTATCAAACTGTCGGGCAAAGATATTTCAACAACATAGTTTTGTTGGCTGGGAACCAACGACAGCGAGGCTACTTGTGCCGTTAACATTCCAAATTCCTGATACGGATAGTTGTCAAATTTTATATTTACTCGCTGTCCGGCATGCACTTTTCCTGCTCCTTTTACCGGCAAAACGGCTCTGCCTATTATGGTTGTTCGCTTTCGCGGAAGAACAGTAAACACTTCGTCACCCGATTTTACAAACTGATTTTTACTCCAAATATTGTTAAATGCAACCGTGCCGTCAATGGGCGAAACCAATAAATAGGTGTCATACCACCAAGCCAATCGGCTCTCCAAATTATGCAGCTGCTCCGACAGATTATTTTGATAGTTTTGTTCTGTTTTTATCTGTTCTTGTTGTAAGTCAACTATTTGACGTT
>Ga0256845_1003330_pt1 | contig 10971 bp, 9 predicted proteins | sample RiftiametaG_FD_189101 | JGI IMG/M metagenome (GOLD analysis project Ga0256845, IMG submission 189101) | Tube worm associated microbial communities from hydrothermal vent at the East Pacific Rise, Pacific Ocean - Riftia | ecosystem: Host-associated > Annelida > Integument > Unclassified ... | reverse complement strand
AATATTAAACCTAAACACATCACCTGTAGAAATATGTACTAAATTATATTTTTCTTTTAAAAAATTAGCTTGCGTTCCTTTTCCTGCTCCTGGAGGTCCAAATAGCACTAAATTTGTCATGTGTTGTATTTCTTTTATTTGGTATACTGCTGGCAAATCGCGCCCTAACCCATCGTAGTCTAGGCCAAAGCCAACTATAAATTTATCAGGAATTTCAATACCAACATAATGTAATTTAAAGTCTTTTTTGTAGGCTTCTGGTTTATAAAATAGGGTTGCTATTTTTAGCGCTTTTACATTTTCATTTTCAAAAATTCTATGTATTTCTGCTAACGTGTTTCCAGTATCAATAATATCTTCTAGAATAACTACAGTTCTTCCAGTTAGATCTTGCGTTAACCCAATTAAACGTTGAATATCTTCAGAAGATTTCACACCTTCATAAGATGCTAATTTTATAAAAGTTACCTCACATGGTTTTGGGTATTTTTTCACAAAATCGCTAACCACCATAAAAGAGCCATTTAAAATTCCAATAAAAACAGGAATTTCATCACCAATATCGTTAGAAATTTCAGTTGCCATTCTATCAATAGCGCTATCAATTTCTTCCGCAGAAATAAATGGTTTAAAATATTTATCGTGTAGCTTTATCACGGTTAGTAATTTTTAAAGATGCAAAGATAATCAATAGATAAAGAATAACCATTTTTTGATTTACGATTTAGCAACTAAATTAATATTTAAGTGTATTTTTGTATAGAGAAAGCAACAACTATGAATTATTTTTCTTCAAACTTTAAACTCGGTATCCTTGGCGGTGGTCAATTAGGAAAAATGCTACTTAACAATACTAGAAAATTTGATATTTACACTTGTGTTTTAGATGCAAGTGAAGAAGCGCCTTGTAAAATTGCAAGTAATGAGTTTCATTTAGGTGATTTAATGGATTATGATGCAGTTTATAATTTCGGAAAACAAGTTAATGTTTTAACTATTGAAATTGAAAATATTAATGTAGATGCTTTAGAAACTCTTGAAAAAGAAGGTATAAAAGTATATCCGTCATCTAAAACATTACGCATCATACAAAACAAAGCAACTCAAAAATTGTTTTATGTTGATAATGAAATACCAACAGCTCCGTTTTCTCGTTTTGCATATACTTCCGAAATTAAAGACACTATAAATAATGGTGGTTTAAGTTTTCCGTTTGTGTGGAAATGTGCTCAGTTTGGTTATGATGGTACAGGTGTTAAAGTTGTAAAAACACTTTCAGATTTAGATAATTTACCAAATGTTGAATGCATAACAGAAACGTTGATTCCTTTTAAAAATGAATTAGCTGTTATTGTAGTTAGAAATATATCAGGTGAAACTAAAACTTTTCCAGTTGTAGAAATGGAATTTCATCCTGAAGCAAACCAAGTTGAATATGTGATTTGTCCAGCAAGAATTGATGATAGCGTTGCAAAAAAAGCACAAGAAGTTGCTTTAAAAGTTTCTGAAGCTATTAATCATGTTGGTCTTTTAGCCGTTGAAATGTTTCAAACAAAAGATGACGAAATTCTTATTAATGAAGTCGCTCCAAGACCTCACAATTCTGGTCATCACACCATTGAATCTAGTTACACATCACAATTTGAACAACATATAAGAGCTATTTTAAATTTACCTTTAGGAAATACCGATAGTAAAGTTAGTGGTATTATGGTAAATTTGGTTGGTGCAGAAGGCTATACGGGTAATGTAGTTTATGAAAATATTGAAACTATCATGAAAATGGACGGTGTAACACCTCATATTTATGGTAAAAAACAAACCAGACCATTCAGGAAAATGGGACATGTTACCATTGTAAATAAAGATTTAAGTGTAGCTAGAAAAATAGCCGAGGAAGTAAAAAACACAATTAAAGTAATAAGCGAATAATTATGGGTAAAGTAGGAATTATTATGGGTAGCAAAAGCGACCTACCAGTTATGCAACATGCCGTAGATATTTTAAAAGGTTTTGATATAGAAGTAGAAGTAGATATTGTTTCTGCTCACAGAACGCCTGAAAAATTATTCGATTATGGAAAACATGCTCATACCAGAGGTTTTTCAGTAATTATAGCTGGTGCTGGTGGTGCTGCACATTTACCTGGAATGATAGCTTCTTTATCCCCGCTTCCAGTAATTGGCGTTCCAATTAAAAGTAGTAACTCTATTGATGGATGGGATTCAATTCTTTCTATTCTTCAAATGCCTGGCGGTGTTCCTGTAGCAACTGTAGCCTTAAATGGCGCAAAAAACGCAGGTATTTTAGCAGCACAAATTATTGGGTCTAATGATACCTGTGTACTAGATAAAGTTTCACTTTATAAAGAAGGATTAAAACAAATGGTTGAAGAATCTGCTAAAGATTTAAAATAGAAAACCCCGAATAAATTCGAGGTTTTCACAGCTATTAACAATAATTCTTAAGAGTATAAGTTTACTCTCTGAAAAATCTAGTGCAAAATTATAAAAAAGCTACTCTGCACGCATAATAAATTTAAACTTTAACACATTTACTTCATAATGACTAAAGATATTTTAACAAAACCTTTTAATACTTCATATAATACGGCTCCTTTTTATCAAATTGAAAATGAAGACTTTCTTCCATCAATAAAAAAAGCCATTGAAGATGCTAAAGCAGAAATTGATACTATCACAAATAACACTGAAACACCAAGTTTTAAAAACACGATTGAAGCTTTAGATTTTTCAGGAGAACAATTAGATAGAATTACTAGCATCTTTTTTAATTTGAATTCTGCCGAAACTAATGACGACATCCAAAAAATAGCACAAGAAATTTCACCTCTATTATCAGAATTCAGTAACGACATTACATTAAATGAAGATTTATTTAAACGAGTAAAAGTAGTTTATGATTCAAAAGAAAACTTAATCCTAACTACAGAACAGCAAACACTTTTAGATAAAAAATATAAAGGGTTCTCTAGAAATGGAGCAAATTTACCAGAAGACAAAAAAGAACAACTTCGTAAAATTGATAAAGAATTAAGCAAACTAAAATTAAAATTTGGTGAAAATGTGTTAGCAGAAACCAATAAGTTTGAAATGCTAATTACAAACGAAAAAGATTTATCTGGCTTGCCAGAAGGCACAAAAGAAGCCGCAAAACAGTTAGCTGAATCAAAAGACAAAAAGGGCTGGTTATTTACTTTAGATTATCCTAGTTATATTCCGTTTGCAACCTATGCAGATAATCGTGAATTACGAAAAAAAATATCTTTAGCTGCTGGAGCAAAGGCTTTTAAAAATGACGAATTTGATAATCAAGATATTGTTTTAAAACTTGTAAATCTCCGTCATAAACGTGCTAATTTATTAGGGTATAAAACACATGCACATTTTGTTTTAGAAGAACGTATGGCAGAAACTCCTGAAAAAGTTCAAAAATTTTTAAATGAGTTACTCGAAAAAGCAAAACCTGCTGCTAAACACGAATTTTCTAACCTTCAAAATTTCGCAAAAGATATAGATGGAATTGATACACTACAAAAATGGGATTCGGCTTATTACTCAGAAAAATTGAAACAAAAATTATTCAGTTTAGACGACGAGCAATTAAAACCTTATTTCAAACTAGAAAATGTTATTAATGGCGCATTTACTGTCGCCAACAAGTTATTTGGATTACAATTTGAAGAAATAGATTCAATAGATAAATATCATGACGATGTTTTAACATATAAAGTTACTGATGAAAAAGGTGAGCTTATTTCTATTTTCTATGCCGATTTTTTTCCTAGAAAAGGGAAACGAAATGGTGCGTGGATGACATCATTTAAACCACAATCAATTAAAAACGGAGTTAACGAAAGACCTCATATTTCTATCGTTTGCAATTTTACCAAACCAACAAAAAGCAAACCATCACTATTAACGTTTAACGAAGTAACCACTTTGTTTCACGAATTTGGTCACGCACTTCATGGCATGTTGGCAAACACAACCTATCCTAGTTTATCTGGTACAAGTGTATTTTGGGATTTTGTAGAATTACCAAGTCAAGTATTAGAAAATTGGTGTTATCAAAAAGAAGCTTTAGAATTATTCGCCACACATTACGAAACTGACGAAGTGATTCCTATGGAATTAATTGAAAAAATAAAAGCATCTTCAACTTTTCATGAAGGCATGCAAACCTTACGTCAAATAAGTTTCGGGTTATTAGACATGAGTTGGCACGCTAACTCGCCAAAGGCAATTACTTCTGTAAAAGCACACGAATCCGAAGCCTTTAAAAACACAACATTATTTCCTGATGTAGCTGAAAATTGTATGAGTACATCATTTTCTCATATATTTCAAGGCGGTTATTCTTCTGGATATTACAGTTATAAATGGGCAGAAGTTTTAGATGCAGATGCTTTTGAATACTTTTTAGAAGAAGGAATTTTCAATAAAAACGTTGCAACAAAATTTAAAAACAATGTGCTTTCTCAAGGCGGAACAGATAATCCAATGACTTTGTATAAACGGTTTAGAGGACAAGAACCAAAACCAGAAGCGTTACTAAAAAGAGCTGGTTTAATAAAGAATTAAAAATATTCAGTTTTTTATTCTATTTTTGAACAACAAAATTTCAATTAATGCCAAAACACCAAATAGATCCAAATAAGTGGATTAGTCTTTATTCCGATTATCTCTTTAACTATACCATTTCTAGAGTTAATGATAGAGAGGTTGCTAAGGATTTGGTGCAAGATACTTTTTTTGCCGGCTTAAAATCTATGAAAAATTTTAAAGGCGAAGCAAGTGAACGAACTTGGTTAATTTCAATTTTAAAACGAAAAATAATAGACCATTATCGTAAAATAAACTCTAACAAAGGGAAAGCCGAAGTTAGAATGAGTTATTCTGATAACGAAAATGAAGGTGATTGGTTAGAGGAACGTGTTGCAGACCCTTTTGACAAAACTGCTGAAGATAAAATTGAAAACGAAGAATTAGCATTAGCTATACATAATTGCCTTTCAAAATTGCCAATAAAGCAAGCATCAGTTTTTAGAATGAAAACTATTGAAGGTTTTGAAACTGAGACAATATGTAATGAATTAAATATCACTCCGTCTAATTTATGGGTTATTATTCATAGAGCTAGAACTACAATGGCAGAGTGTTTAGAAAATAATTGGTTTAAATAAAAATGAAGAGAAGCAAATTATTTATATCGTGTGAAGAAGCTCATGCAATTTGTGATAAAACACAATATAACGATGCTTCTTTTTGGGACAAATTAAAATTAACCCTTCGGTTATCTTGGTGCAAAGTTACTCGTGCATATACTAAAAAAAATAATGCATTAACCGATGCTATAAAAACTTCAAATATAGAATGCTTAAAGCAATGTGAAAAAGAAGAAATGAATACTAAGCTTGAGAGCCAATTAAGTAATCAAAAAAAAGAATAACCAGAGTATCGGAATACTTTCCACCCAAAAACTGCTATAATACTTCCCTTGTTCTTTTGTTGAAAACACTAAAAAAAGTAGAATAATAATCATTATCACTAATAACAAAGTTATCCTTCTAGCATTAATTTCGTCTTTAAAAAATTCCAAAAAGAAAAACAGCATCAATAATAAAACTCCAATAATTTTTGTTTGTATAGTTCCAATTTTTTGAGGAATTGTAGAAAGCTTTAAGTCATCAAATTGTAAGTCTCTTATTTCAAAAGGTAACATTAAAACCATTACAAAAATATACCGCTGAAATCCTGTTAAAACAACATCTGCATTAATACTATGTTGATTATTTAATAAAGGAAGAAAAACAGTAACACCACACCAAACCAAAGCAATCAAATAAATTTTTAGCCCACCAATACCTCTTAAATTATGTTGTTTATCTAAAAACAAACGTTTTGGTAAAAAAGGGATAGCATATAAAAATGTAATAACTCCGAAAACCGCTATATATATTAAAGTAATTGCATTTAATTGATTCGCATAGAAACACATGAAAACAAAGCAAAAAAGCGAAAACATTTGTATTGTTTTTAGCCAATTTGCTAACCTTCTGTGGTGAAATTTTGCAACTCCAAAATATTTCACAAAATTATAGCCTGTAATCGATGCGAAAAAAACAAAATACAATACACTATCGTCATAAGAAACACCATATTCGATTAAAGTAATCCATGTTAACGAAAAAACTGCTAATGCCACATGAATACTAGCATTTATATAAAAATCAAAAAGTTGTTTAACTAACTTCATTTTACAAAAATAAACAAACTGTTAATAACGCTTTCAAATGGTTAAAAACTTTCCGTTTTCTATATTTATTCACAATCAATATTGCGTATTTTTACGACTTAAATAAACATTGATTTTTAATGAATACAAACGCTTTTGCATTGCGTCATATTGGCCCTAGAGAGAACGACCAAAACCTTATGTTAAAAACCATAGGTGTAGAATCTTTAAACCAACTAATTTTTGAAACAATTCCAAATGATATTCGACTAAAAAAGGGTTTAAATTTAGATGAACCCATGACTGAACATGAATACTTACTTCATATTCATGAATTATCAAAGAAAAACAAAGCATATAAAACATATATAGGTTTAGGTTATCATCCAACTATTTTACCCGCAGTTATTCAGCGAAATATTCTTGAAAACCCAGGTTGGTATACGGCTTACACTCCTTATCAAGCTGAAATTGCTCAAGGTCGATTGGAAGCTCTTTTGAATTTTCAAACTATGATTATTGATTTAACTGGAATGGAAATTGCCAATGCATCGTTACTTGACGAAAGTACCGCCGTAGCTGAAGCCATGAGCTTACTATTTGCAGTACGCGAACGAAGTCAAAAAAAAGCAGGTATTAATAAATTTTTTGTTTCTAAAAATATATTACCACAAACATTGTCTTTACTTCAAACTAGAGCAAACCCAATTGGTGTAGAATTAGTTATTGGTAATGAAGATGCATTTGAATTTTCTTCTGAATTCTTTGGCGCTATTTTACAATATCCAGGAAAAGATGGTCAAATTACTGATATAAAAGCATTTATTGAAAAAGCTAAAAATGCCAATATAAAAGTAGCTGTAGCTGCCGATATTTTAAGCTTAGTAAAATTAGAAGCTCCTGGAAAATTTGGAGCAGATGTTGTTGTTGGTACAACGCAACGTTTTGGAATTCCTATGGGTTATGGTGGTCCGCATGCTGCATATTTTGCAACAAAAGAAACTTATAAGCGTGATTTACCAGGCAGAATAATAGGCATTACCAAAGATGCAAACGGCAATAGAGCATTACGTATGGCATTGCAAACACGTGAGCAACATATTAAGCGAGACAGAGCAACCTCAAATATTTGTACTGCACAAGTTTTATTGGCGGTCATGGCTGGTATGTATGCTGTTTATCATGGTCCAAAAGGATTGAAATTTATTGCAAATCAAGTTCATAATTCAGCTTCAACATTATCAAATGCATTAAAAACATTAGGTTTCAATCAAATTAATACGTCGTTTTTTGATACACTTCAAATTAAAACCGATTCAAAAAAAATAAAAGCTATTGCTAAAGAAAATAAAGTGAATTTCTTTTATCCCGACAGCGAAACAGTTACCATTTCAATTAATGAAACCACAGCAATAAGAGATATTAACTATATTATTTCAGTATTTGCTGAAGCTTTAAAAAAAGAAACCATAGTTATTTCATCTCTTTCTGAAGCAAATAATATATCCGAAGCTTCACAAAGAATCTCAGAGTTTTTAACATTAAATGTATTTAACACATATCATTCTGAAACAGAGTTAATGCGTTATATAAAATCGTTAGAACGAAAAGATTTATCATTAAATCATTCTATGATTTCTTTAGGTTCATGTACCATGAAACTAAATGCTGCTTCAGAAATGTTACCATTAAGTTGGTTTAAATGGGGAAACATTCATCCGTTTGCACCAACAAAACAAGCTAAAGGATACTTAACCATTTTAAAAGAATTAGAAGACCAACTAACCGAAATCACTGGTTTTGCAGCAACATCTTTACAGCCGAATTCTGGTGCGCAAGGTGAATTTGCAGGGTTAATGGTTATTAAAGCATATCATGAGTCGCGTGGTGACTCTCATAGAAACATTTGTTTAATACCATCATCTGCACATGGAACAAATCCTGCAAGTGCAGTTATGGCAGGCATGAAAGTAATTGTAACAAAATCTACCGAAGAAGGCAATATTGACGTTGAAGATTTACGTGAAAAAGCCATTTTACATGCAGATAATTTATCGGCATTAATGGTAACATATCCATCAACTCATGGCGTTTATGAATCTGCAATTAAAGAAATAACGAAAATTATTCATGATAATGGTGGACAAGTTTATATGGACGGAGCCAACATGAATGCACAAGTAGGATTAACAAACCCAGGAAATATTGGTGCAGATGTTTGTCATTTAAATTTACATAAAACCTTTGCTATTCCTCATGGTGGTGGCGGACCAGGTGTTGGACCAATATGTGTTGCAAAACAATTAGTGCCATTTTTACCCGGAAATCCTATAAAAAAAACAGGTGGCAAAAAAGCGATTACAGCTATTTCTGGAGCTCCTTTTGGTTCTGCATTAGTCTGTTTGATTTCTTATGGTTATATAAAAATGTTGGGCTCAGAAGGTTTAACTGAATCGACTAAAATTGCCATATTAAATGCCAACTATATTAAAACACGACTTGAAGGTCATTACGAAACTTTATATTCTGGTGAACGTGGTCGAGCAGCACACGAAATGATTGTTGATTGTAGACCTTTTAAAGTGAATGGTATTGAAGTTACCGATATTGCAAAACGCCTAATGGATTACGGATTTCATGCACCAACAGTATCATTTCCAGTAGCAGGCACTTTAATGATTGAACCTACCGAAAGTGAAAGCAAACAAGAAATAGATAGGTTTTGTGACGCTATGATTTCTATTAAAAATGAAGTTGATAAAGCTTCAAAAAATGACAGTAATAATGTGCTTAAAAATGCACCACATACATTGTCAATGGTTACTAATGATGAATGGCTGTTTCCGTATACAAGAGAGGAAGCGGCATTTCCATTAGAATATGTAAAGAATAATAAGTTTTGGCCAAGTGTAAGGCGAGTTGATGATGCTTATGGAGACAGGAATTTAATTTGCTCATGCATACCAATTGAAGCCTATGAACAAGCATAAATTACAAGGCTGAACATCGTAAATTAAATGAAACTAAATTTGCCATAAATTAAAAAGCAGGTATATTAGTTTTATATCAAAATAATGAAAGTATAATTTTATTTTTATGAATATTAAAATTACGGGTACAGGCAGTTATATTCCTTTAAATACTGAAAAAAACGAGGACTTCTACAACCACGAATTTTTAAATAGTGATGGTTATTTAATAAACCAACCTAATGAAATTATTGTAAGAAAATTTAAAGCAATTACTGGTATTACTGAAAGACGTTATGCAGAAGACAATTTAAACACTTCCGATTTAGCATTTTATGCAGCAAAAAAAGCCATTGAAGATGCCAAAATCAATAAAGAAGAACTTGATTATATTATAGTTGCACATAACTATGGTGAAATAAAACACAATACTATACAAAGTGATACTGTACCAAGTATTGCATCAAGGGTAAAACATCTTTTAAAAATTAAAAACCCAAAGTGTGTGGGTTATGATATTCTTTTTGGTTGCCCTGGTTGGATTGAAGCCACAATACAAGCTAATGCGTTTATAAAAGCTGGACTAGCAAAAAAATGTTTAGTTATTGGAGCAGAAACATTGTCTCGCCTTTTAGATCCGCATGATAGAGATTCTATGATTTATAGTGATGGTGCTGGCGCAGTAGTTTTAGAATCTACAAATAATGAAGGCGGTATAATTGCACATGAAACTGCAACCTATACTTTTGAAGAATCACATTATATCTATTTTGGCGAAACCAATAATCAAGAAGTAAAAGATAAACGGCGCTATATTAAAATGTATGGAAGAAAAATTTACGAATTTGCCTTAAGCAATGTTCCTAAAGCGATGAAAGCATGTCTTGACAAAAGTGGAGTTGACATAAAAGATGTAAAGAAAATACTTATCCATCAAGCCAACGAAAAAATGGACGAAGCTATTGTTCAGCGTTTTTATAAATTATATGATTTGGAAATGCCAGAAGACATTATGCCAATGACAATTGGTAAACTAGGTAATTCTAGCGTTGCAACTGTTCCAACCTTATATGATTTAATATTAAAAGGCAAATTACCAAATCAGGAAATAAACAAAGACGATATTATTATGTTTGCTAGTGTTGGTGCTGGAATGAATGTTAATGCTATTGTTTATAAAGTTTAGCTAAAAATAATCATGTACGAAAATAGCTACCCAAATAAACGTTTCAAACATACCTTTCAATTTTTAAAAAAACACATTTCAACACAATCTTCTATTTTAGATTTAGGCATTGAAAATCCTTTTTCAGTAATTATGAAAAATGAAGGATTTAAAATTGAAAATACTAAAGGTGAAGACTTAGACATTGATACCATAACAATTACAAATTCGGAAGCAGAAGTTATTACAGCTTTTGAAATATTTGAACATTTACTATCTCCACTTACTGTTTTAAAAAGTATAAAAGCTGATAAATTAGTGGCAAGTGTTCCGCTAAAATTATGGTTTTCCTCAGCATATAGAAGCAAAACAGATATGTTAGATAGACATTATCATGAATTTGAAGATTGGCAATTTGATTGGCTTTTAGAAAAATCTGGATGGAAAATTATAGATAGAGAAAAATGGACTAATCCTACCAAAAAAATAGGTGTCAGACCAATTTTACGATGGTTTACCCCAAGATATTACATAGTTTATGCTGAACGTATAAAATAAATTTGTCGTTGCGAGGACGAA
>Ga0256845_1003329_pt1 | contig 10972 bp, 5 predicted proteins | sample RiftiametaG_FD_189101 | JGI IMG/M metagenome (GOLD analysis project Ga0256845, IMG submission 189101) | Tube worm associated microbial communities from hydrothermal vent at the East Pacific Rise, Pacific Ocean - Riftia | ecosystem: Host-associated > Annelida > Integument > Unclassified ... | reverse complement strand
TTGAAGCAGACATTCCGTTTGGTGTATTTCCAACAGTAATAGTACTTGTTGAAATTGAACATGTTGTATTGTCAGTGATGACACAAGAATATGTACCTGAAGTTAAACCCGTTATTGCTGAAGTTGTAGCTCCATTGTTCCATACATATGTATAAGGACCAGAACCACCATTAACTGACAGATTGATTGAACCTTGTCCATTCGAACAAATTTCATTGGTAATTACCTCACTGTAAGAAAGATTGTTTGCTTGATTCGTAACATCGTAAGAGTTAGAAACAGTACATCCAATATTATCTGTTACGGTAACACTATATGTGTTTGCGTTTAGGCCAGATAAATCTTCCATTGTCGTTCCATTGTCCCATGAGTATGTAATTGGAGAAGCGCCACCGTTGATGATTAAATCAATGGAACCTGAGTTGTCTCCACAATTCTCATTGGCAATGATTGCATTTTGGATGGATAGAGTTCCTGAGTTTGCATTTACTGTGATAGATTGATTCTCTGAACAGCCAATATCATCTGTAACTGTTACAGAATATATCCCAGCAGAAAGGTTCGCTAAATCTTCATTCGTTGCTCCATTGGACCAGTTAAAAGTATAAGGTTGATTACCTCCAGAAACGTTGATGTTAATAGCACCATTCGTTCCGTTACAAGTTTCTTCTGTGATTAATTGAGTAGAAACATTTAAGCTTCCAGCAGAATTGATTACAGAGAATTGTTGAGTAGTGAACGTACATCCTTGCGCATTTGTGATAACACAAGAGTAGTTGCCTGCACTAAGTCCAGAAATGTCTTCCGTTGTAGCACCATTCGACCATAAATAAGTTAAGTTAGTTCCAGTTAAAGTAATATTCACAGCACCTTGGGCATTTGAACATGCTTCATGTGTAATGTTTGATCCGACCAAGGTGATGTCACCTGAGTTTTGCAAAACTTCGTATACATTTACAACAGTACAACCTGTCTCATCAGTAATAGAACAAGTATAAGTCCCTGCAGATAACCCATTAATGTTTTGAGTAGTTTGCCCAGAATCCCATGTATATGTAATTACTCCGTTTCCACCTGTTACATTCTGGTTTATTCCTCCATTTGATGAAGTGCAAAGTTCAGGAGTTATTGTTCCTGTTGCTGACAAAGTTCCAGTATTGTTTGAAATTGTATATGAATTCGTAGTCATACATCCATTACCGTCAGTAATTGTAATGGTATAAGTTCCTTCGCTTACAGAGCTAAGATCTTCATTTGTTGAATTATCAGACCAGTCATATGAGTATGGCATTGCTCCTCCAGAAACGGAAATGTCAATACCACCATTTGTTCCTCCACAATTCTCGTCTGAAATAACAGTATTTGAAATCAATAAATTTCCAGCATCATTTGTGATTGTGTAAGAAGCTGTTTCAGAACAGTTGTTTCCATCAGTAACTGTTACTGAATATGTCCCTTCACTTAATCCGGAAATGTCTTGAGTTGTTGCGCCATTTGACCAACTATAAGTAATTGGTGCAACAGCATTTAAAACATCAATGTCAATTGCTCCATTGTTTGTTCCACAATCTTCGTGAGTGATTGTATTTTCTTGTAGAGCAATATAACAAAAAGCAGAACAATTTGAAACATCATTGACAATAGTAAAAGAGTTGGAAGATGCACATCCATTTCCATCAATAACGTCAATTGTATATGTACCGGCTGTTAAATTTGATAAATCTTCTGTTCCTTGTCCATTTGACCATTGAAAACCATAAGAATTTGTTCCCCCTGTTACATTGATGTCAATTGCACCATTGTCAGTATTACACAATTCATTACTTACAGTATTTGAAGTTATTACAATTTCATTGGCATCATTTACTGTAATGATTTCAGAAATGATACAACCTTGTTGATCTTGCATTGTTACTGTATATGTACCAGCGCTTATTGCTGAAAGATCTTCCGTAGTTTGTCCAGAATCCCATGAGAACGTATAAGGTGTTTGTCCACCTGTACCTGTTACATCAATTGTTCCATCAGAAGCTCCAAAACAAGTTGTTGGAGCAGTCGTGGATGATATAGCTAATGCTCCTACGTTATTGACTAGGAATGTTTGAGTTGATTGACATCCTAAATTATCTGTTACGGTAACAGTGTATGAACCTGCAGCAATCCCAGAAATATCTTCTGTGGTAGCACCATTCGACCATAATACTGTATATGGAGCTTGTGCTCCTTGAATGTCAATGTTAATTGCTCCATCCGTTCCTCCGCATGTCGAGTTGGTTACAAAACCAGAGGTTACAATTTCTTCCGGCTGAGTTAAAGTAACCAATGTATCAGGAAGGTCTCCAACCAAACTTATGTACCAATTGAAAATATAACCATTATCAAGTTGCCATTGATCGTTAACATGAGCAGTCCAAGTACCATTCATGTCAGCACCTACTAATCCTGAGAAGTTTTCAAAAGGAGTGTATGATCCAGCAGGAAGGTATGTGTCAGTATATGAATTACCTTGCGCATCAGTGTAGTTTCTAGTAAAATTATTGGATTCACCTACCATTGTTAAATAAACAGGGTTAGCGTTGAAGCAATATTCATAACCAGAACCTGGGTCAGTTAGAGTAGAACTTGCTTGACCATCTACTGCAGCAGTAGCAATAGGTTCACCTAAGTCACAAGAGCCACCACCGTTTTGTTGTTTCAAAATTATAATTTCACCTGAAGGAGCTTCGACTGATATTTCTAAATCTCCTAAAAAGGAGTGTTCCATAGTCAAACAAATTTGCTGTATTTGATTGACATTGTTGATTGTTTGGCCAGGATTAAACCCTGAAATGTTGAGTGGAGCATCATAAGTAACACCTGAACCATCCGGCAGGAAAGTTGTGTCAGCATCGTAAACACCACCAATAACCAAAGCATCAGCTTGACATCCATAAGAATCGGTTACTTGAACAGAATATGTTCCTGCAGCAAGACCTATAATAGGGTTGGATTGAGTTTCCGATTGAACTTGATTTGGGTCGGTAACTTGATAGGTATAGGGAGGGAATCCACCTGTTGCATTAACAAGTATTTCACCAGAACCATCATCGAAACAACCTAAATTTGTTCCGTCTAATGAAAAATCAATGGGTTGAGCATCGTCTATATATAAATAGGCGGTATCAAAATCTGAACACACAGATGGTTGGTAAATGATCCAGACGGACTCTTGTCCTTCTGTAATACCATCTGAAAATGCATTAATGTATATTGTAGCCGAAGTGTCTCCTGCAACAATTGTCATCGAACTATCTACAAATTGATAATCGACACCGTTTACAGCTGTACCTCCTACGATAAAGTTGATTATTCTATCTTGGTTACTTGCTTCATCGTAAGCAAAAGTAAAACTTGCAGGAATACAACCTTCTAAAGCTATTCCATCAGCATTAATCGTTTCTGTTTGTACATTAACTGTTCCTTGGATCAAAGAATTCTCTTGCAAGAAAACTGCTGAGCTATAAACACCATCACCGGCATCTGCAATGACTAATTTTAAATGATATGTATTACATGGTGTTAAATTATTCTTTTTTGCTTCCAATACCGTTGTGAATCCATCGTATTGAATATCATTTCCTCCCGTATTGTCAATGTAAAATTGATTATTCGTAACTGGATTGATATTGTTAATAGTAACTGGGTTTGTTGTACTAGGAACAAGCGCTATATTTTCTTCACCTGTAATTCCTGGGCCACTGATGTAAAATGCGAAAACATCATTAAATGATGAATTATTCGGTGGAGCATATTCTGGATATTCTTCAGATGCAAAAACATAATTAAATTGAATCGTAGAAGATTGTACTTCAAAATCAAACTCTAAAGTAATTGCATCAAAAGTATTAACACCAGCTAGAGTTGTCATTTGAGGAGTTCCTGGTTGACTAAGGTTGGCGCCAACTCCTGCTGCATTATTGGGACCAGGTGCTTCTGTTATGTTTCCTGTTGAAAGAATAACACCATTGTCAAAACCTACGTCAGAGTTTACGCCAGAAAAACTACCTGAAGCTGTTCCTCCGCCAGTTAAAACAGCATTAGTTACAGTGATGTTTGGTCCAGCGAGAATTGTAGCTAATTGTTGAGCTGTTAATCCACCAGTTGTGTTAATTTGTGCATTTATTGTTGAGTTTAGGGTCACAGCAAACAGCACCAAAGAAATACGGTAAAAGAATTTCATAGTATTTTAGTTTTCATTTAGGCTTGCAATTTACTAAAAATAAAGGAATTATATTTTAATTTTAAAATGAAATTAATTCAATTCTTGAAATCCTATGTTATTCAGAATGAATCTATTATATTTATCGTTATGAAAAGTATCTTTTTTCTTGTTTTTGTAGCCTTCTTATTTAATAATGTTGTATTTAGCCAATTGTATAAAAACATTGATAATGTGCAAGTCTATTCAGAGGAGATGGATAACATTGATGCTTTTTTAAAACTGAATCCTTATACGAGTATTGGTTTGATTGATGCTTTAGAAAAGAAGGCAAAACACGATAAGAATAATGAACTTCAAGCTATCTGTGATATCTATAGGGGGACATATTTTTATTATACAGGTAACAATGACAGTTCATTGGTTTTTTTAGAGAAAGCAATGTTGGAAGCTGAAAAGGTAAGGAACCATCAATTGTATTCAAGTGCTTCTATTCGGAAGTTGTTCGTAATTGACGAAGGGGTAGAGTCTGGAATTATGTTTGGTTTAATGGAAGAAGAATATTTCATCGCTCTTGGGAATAGGGATACATTGAACATGATTTATGCGTTAAATGGACTGGGGAGTTATTCTTCAGACATTGATAGTAATCAACGAAGTTTTCAATACTACATAGATGCAATTGAACTTTCTATTTTGAGCGAAAATGAATTTGAACATGGTTTTATTCTGAATAATTTTGGATTGCTTAAGTTAAAGTTGAATTCTCCTAAAGAAGCATATCAAGATTTAGAAGCAGGAATGGCGATTGCTAAAAAATTAGGAAATATTCGTTTAGAGTTAATTATTAGGGATAATTACGGTTACTATTATACGCTTATAGATTCCGTTGATTTAGCTCAAGAACAGTACGAGTATGCCTTAAGGATTGCTAAAGAACGGAACTACCCACAGATTGAATTGACTTCAATGATCAATCTTTCTTCTATTGCTCGAACAAAAGGAAATATAGAAGAGAGTGATTCATTGATTTTGGTTTCTCTCGATATTGCTAAAAGCAAGCACGTTTACCACTTTATTTCATATATCTACCTTGGACAAGCTTCTATTTTATTGAACCTTAAAAAATACGATAAAGTAGAACAAGTACTAGATTCTGCAGTTTATTATTCTAAATACGGATCAAGAGGAGAAATCATGAAAACGTATTATGGAGTGAAATATGATTTAAACAAGCAAAGAGGTGACTTTGAGTCTGCCCTTGATTATTATATAAGGAGAAGTAATTTGTCCGATTCTTTGGGTGAAAAAACGCACATGCAAATTATGACTCAAATTCAGTTAAAGTATGATGTTGAGAAGAAAGAGATTCAACGTGTGAAAGAAAAATTGTCTTATGAAGAGAAGTTAAAAGAAAAAGAGGAAAGAGAGGCCGGAATGACACAGTGGTTTATTATTATTGTTTTTTCTTTTTTACTAATTCTTAGTATTGGATTCACTTATTACTACATCAACAAGAATAAGCAAGAAGCAAAATTTAGTACAGCAATAATGAATCAATTAGAGGAGGAGAGGGAGCGAATTGCGAAAGATTTACACGATGGCATAGGTCAAAATTTAATTATTATAAAAAACAAATACAATAACCTAAAATTGAAGAATTCTCCTGAACATGAAGAGTTGAATGTGAATTTGTCATCAACGCTTGAGGATGTTCGAAGTATTTCTCGTTCATTAATTCCTCCAGAGCTAAAAAGATTAGGTTTGCATAAATCAATTGATAAAATGTTGAATGAAATAGCAAAATCAACAGGACTAATTGTTTCATCCGATTTGGAGTTATTGGATAAAATGAGTTTGAGTAAATCGCATGAAATCAGAATTTACAGAATTATTCAAGAATTATCTACCAATACAATAAAACATTCGAAAGCAAGCTCATTAAGAGTGGAATTTGTGAAGAATTCGAATGGCTTTGGAATTGTATACCAAGACAATGGTGTTGGCTTGAATGAAGAGTCTATTCAAGAAAGTAATTCGATTGGATTAAGAAGTATTCGCTCACGTTTAAAAATGTTGAACGGGACGATTAAATTTGAAAAGCAAGAAAAAGGACTTAAAGCAGTCATTAGAATTAAAACGAATTAAGTTATGAATATATTGTTAGCTGATGATCATCCTATTTTTAGAAAAGGACTGCGGTTTTTAATTGAAGATAATTATAAAAATTGCACAATTAAAGAAGTGAATAATGGAGCTGAAGCTATTGAAGAGTTGAGAAATGGGTCTTTTACAATTTCAATACTAGACATTGATATGCCTGAGCTTTCAGGTATAGATGTACTTCATTTCATTAAAGAAAATAACATAGATACAAAACCTGTTATTTTGACAATGCATAACGATGAACTTTTTTTTAACGAATCGTTCAACAGTGGTGCTGTTGGTTTTTTATTGAAAGAGGATTCATCTTTGGAAATTGTAGATTGCATTGAAAGTGCTCTTGTAGGTATGCCTTTTTTAAGTGAACGTATTAAGCCTTATCTTGATAACAGAAAAGAATTTAATTCAAACACAAATATCATACGTTCCGCAATTGACTCCTTGTCAAAATCAGAGTTCAATACACTTAAACTTGTTGCAGATAACAAAACGTCAAAAGAAATAGCAGAGCTTTTATTTATGACAGAAAAATCAGTTGAGAATTATCGGAGTAGAATCTGTAAAAAATTGAAGTTGAAAGGCGGGAGTAATATTTTGTTTAAATGGTGTGTAGATAATAAAAATCACATTGACACTTTTTAATGAACTTCAAGCTTAGCTTGTTTTATTGAAAAACACCATCAACCAAGATGAGTGTTACCCCCTCAGTTTTAGTTTAATGTTTAAATTGTACTTATTATTCAGTATATTCGTCTTGTATTTATGCTTTTCCAATTCATTTGTAATTTTAGTATGGGTAGTAAAATAATCACTTTGTGATATCTTGAATTGGAATAAGTTTAAGTTTTTGGAGAAATGAGTATTTGGGTACGTAGTAATTCTATAAAATCTTCAAAACGAATAAATATGTTTAGTTTAAACTCCTCTTCAAGAGGAGTTTTTTTTTGCTTTGTTTTTGATTATCTTTGTCAAAAAAAAACGATGAAAATTCCCGTTACGATTTATACAGAAATGACTCCTAACCCAGCAACAATGAAATTTGTTTCAAATAAACACCTACTTGGGGCTGGAGATTCTGCTGAGTTTAATTCTAAAGCAGAGGCGAAAGGGTTTTCTCCTTTAGCTGAAGAATTATTTAACCTCCCATTTGTTAAAGGAGTTTTTATTGCTTCGAATTTTATTACAATAACAAAAACAGATAACCTTGCATGGGATTTTATTACGATGGAATTGCGTGAATTCATTAAAGAATGGATTTCTGATGGTAATGACGTCTTAATAGCAATGCCTTCCTCCCTCCCTCCAGTTGGTGATGATAAATCAGACAAACCTAAAAAGGTTTATGCTCCATCGGAATATGACCAAGCGATTAAGGATTTGTTAGCGGAATATGTTCAACCAGCTGTTGCGAATGACGGTGGTGCAATTGATTTCAGAGGATATGACAATGGTGTCGTTACAGTATTGTTAAAAGGTTCTTGCGCTGGTTGCCCTTCGAGTACAGCAACGTTGAAAGGAGGGATAGAATCTCTTTTGAAACAACATTTACCTGAAGTGAAAGAAGTAATTGCAGAAAACGAATAATTAAACGATGAAAAAACAACTATTTTTAATCTTGGGAATGATTCTTCTCGTTTCTTTTTCGTGCGATAAGAAAACACAGAAAATGGAAATCGTTCGAGATTGTTCTGGGACGTATTTGAAAAAAGATGGAAAGGATCATTATGTTTGTAATGAATCAAAACTGAGTTCTTACGCTACAGGAGATAAAGTAAAAGTACAATACGATGTTTTAACAGAGTGCTTTGGTTTAATCGATCAGCCCATTTGCTTATTGTACCACGAATTTGAAGATAAAATAGAAATTACTAAAATCAAGTAATTTAAAACCATCTAAACATATCTAACAAAACACGATTTCCCCATGGTTTACCTTCGAATCTTTTAGTTAAATAAGTACGAAGACCATCAAGCGTATAAACTTCTTCTTTTTTTGTGTTGTATTCTAACACTTCCGTTTTAATGGGTTTGATTTCTATTTCTTTTGCGAAATAAATAATCCCACCATCTTCTGTAGCTAGTCCAAGAATTGCTCCTGGTAAACCATTAAACCCTTCTGGTCCAATGGAAGGAACTACATCAACTGAAAACCAAGCATAAATACGTGTAGAATCATTTTTTTGCCAAATGGCTTTACGACACATGTATTTTCCAATTCTTCGTTTACTGTCAGTAACTTTCCAAGTCGGAGAGGGGGCGGTTGTTTTCATGTAAACAATACTTCCCCACATGTCAAAAGCAAAAAGATTTTCTTCCGTATTTAAGTTTTGATAAGTAGTATTGTGCGTCGTCATATACTGCATAAAACCTTCTTCAGGCTCGTCACTTTCTATAGGTCGAAAAACAGAGGCTGTATCGTTAAAAATAAGCTCAAAAAGATCAACTTTAATTTTGTTTTCTTTAGTAATGAAATCCTTCATTCTATCATCGTCGCCGTATTTCTTTTTCAAATTCGTCTTACGCTCAAAAACAATTCTTCCTGTTGTAATTTGACTCCAAGAAATAGAGGATAGTAATACTATCCCCATAAGTACCGTCCATTTTTTAATGCCATCCATTGAAGTCCTCCTCTTTTGCTTTTCTATTATTAAACCTCAACGTAACTTTCAATAAAAAGTAACGAGAAATTATTTTTGTCCTATAATTGGTTATTACGTTTCCATTTACCTGTCGACTTGCGTTTATGTTCTGATTCAGTAAATCTTTTCCAATAATTGCTACAACTAGATTGTTTGTTTTTAAGAATGATTTACTGATCTCGGCATTCCAAACAAAGAAATCAATGTTATATAAACCGTTTCCTTTTTGCTGATTAATTGTGTAATTGGCGTCTGTTTCAATGGTGAAACCATGTGGTAATCTCCAAGCAAAACCACCATAAAATTCAGTGTTCGAAAAAGGAACGTTTGAAACAGTACTCAAGGAGCTTCTAGGGCTAGTATAAGAAATACTCGCACCAATATCAAAGACGATAGAATCAAAGTCAAAATCAATATCAAAATCTCCACCGAGAGATAAATTGTCTGTAATGTTTTTTTGACCTGAGATAAAATTAGAATAGCGATTAAAACTACCATTGATACTTGGTTGTAAAGTCATTTTTCTGCCAAACATTGGGTAACCACCACCTGCAAAAACATTTGCGAAAACATTCCCATCTACATTAACTGTTTTAGAAATTGTTCGACCAAATTGATCATATTCGGTTGATGAAGCAAATGCATCATCTGTTAAGTTTAAGAATATTCCAGACCAGATATATTTACCTGACATTGCTTTCCATGTATTGAACCTAAAGTTAAGCGAATGATTATAGTTGGGTTTTAAATCAGGATTACCTTCTTTTATTCTATTTGGATTTATATTGTCAGGAACAGGAGCTAAATCAGTGATTGAGGGTTGACTGGATGATGTTTCGTATTTAATTGTGAAACGTTTACTCATGCTTGGTTTAAATTGATAAAATGCTCTTGGAAGAATGTTTGTGATATTCTGATGAACTGTTGATTTTGTAACTTCATTAACGTTTAAGATGTCAATATTTCTTAATCGAGCGCCTACTTTGACGGTATGTTTTTTTGTTCTGTAAAGGAAACGTACACCTCCACGATGTTGCAGACGGGTGTTGTCAAAAATGTTAGATAAATCAGCTCGATAAGAGGTGTAAATTCCATTTGAGCCATCATAAGTTTCTTTATCTTGATTGCTTTTTCCATGTTTGAACGTATATTGAAGTTCAAGTCTCCACCTTTTAGAAAGCGGCTCAATGTATGTTGCAGTCGCAAGATGACTGGTTAAATTATTATTGTTGATTTTTTGTTGATCAATTATTGTGTCTGTACTGGTAATGAAGTAAGAAGATTTCGAATAAAGGTTTCCGTTCGTTTCATTGTTAGTGTGTTTCAAGTCATACCTCAATTCTAATTCTCTTTTTTTCTTTCTAAATTTCCGATTGATTTTAGCCATTGCATCGAATTGAACCCCATTAGACTTGTTGTCATTTTGAATGGCCGTTTGTAATGATTGAACCCCTGTTTCGTTGATGAAGTCATTTAGTTTAAAGTCTTCTGTAGATCCAGTATCAAAACGAATGGAAGGTTTTAATTCTAAAGTCGTAAAAGAGTCTAAAGGTGCAATAAAATGAACATTTAGGCGATGCGATTCATTTTTATTGAAGTTTCTAAGTGAATCATTGGTGAAGAATGTAGTGTCTCTCAAGTAGTTTTCTGAATTACTTGCCGAGGTTGACTCTAGTTGAGTATTGTAGAAAGAGTAGTTGGTGTTAAGTTTAATGTTCTTATTCTTTCCAAACTTATCACTGAAGTAGATCCCTGCTCTAAGTGTTTGTGGAATCCCACTTGTATTTTTTGTTCCATCTTCCCAAAATCTTCTCCCAGAGCCTTCTTCATTTTCTAGTCCAAATTTACTCATGTCACCACGAGAGAAATTAGACGTTGGAGTATTTGAGCCAAGTGCAAAAATAGATATCTTTTGATCTCCATCAAATTTATTCAGTAAAAGTTCACCTTCAAAGAATGGATTTGTTCCAAT
>Ga0256845_1003328_pt1 | contig 10974 bp, 8 predicted proteins | sample RiftiametaG_FD_189101 | JGI IMG/M metagenome (GOLD analysis project Ga0256845, IMG submission 189101) | Tube worm associated microbial communities from hydrothermal vent at the East Pacific Rise, Pacific Ocean - Riftia | ecosystem: Host-associated > Annelida > Integument > Unclassified ... | reverse complement strand
AGACGCTGAGAAGGCAGGTTGGGTTGGAGATATTTCCGTTACGGAACCTAAAAAAACATTGACATCCTGCACAAAAAACGGATTACGGGTTAGGGGGTGCGGGTTGTGGGTTACGAGTTGCGGGTTGTGGGTTACGGGTTGCAGGTTGCGAGTTACGAGTTGCGGGTTACGGGTTACGTAACCCGCAACTCGTAACTCGCATGAAATTATGTCTAAAGAAAAGCTGAACGGAGTGTTTGTCCCGGTAGTATCGCCCATGTAACGTCTCATATTCTAATGTAGGGGGGCGCGGTGCCCGCGCCCGAATAACAGGCGGGGAAACCCCGCCCCTACCAGGCAATCCTGAGCCTGATTCATCAGGCTGTGTCAAAGAAGCCCGCAATTCATTGCGTGGCTTCTTTCCTTAGAGCCGGAATGAAACACGTTTCATTCCGGGCGTGTGTCGAACTGGAAAGTTCGGCCTACATGTGTGGACACGGTCCTGTGGATTCCCGGACAATCAGCGGGCACTCCAACAGCGTTAACCCTCCTTGTTTCACGTTATACCCATTCAAACTGTCATAAAGGGTCTGCACGGCCAACTGACCTATCTGCGCCTGGGGATGAGCGACTGTCGTTAAGGGAGGGTTCGTATAAGGGCTGAAACAATTGTTATCAAACCCCACCACCGAAATATCACCTGGAATACTGAATCCAAAGGTCTGAATCGCCCGCATGACGCCAATGGCAAGCAGATCGCTGAATATCAGCACTGCGGTCGGATGGTTCCCGGACGGCAGACGAAGCAGCGTGCTGGCCGCCTGAAAGCCCCCTTCAATGGTGGGGGCGCACCAGCGCAGAAAATCGGGAGCCAGTGTCAGGCCTGCTTCAGTGAACGCCCGTCGTGCGCCTCGAAAGGGAATCTCTGAAAATTCCCCGAATTGACTGGCAATATAGGCAATATGCCGATGTCCCAAACTGATCAGATATTTAGCAGCCTGATACATGCCATTCTCCCGATCCGTGTCAATACAATGGACGTGCGCTGAGTCCACCACTCGCTCAAGCACGACAATCGGCATCTCCCGACGACGACACCGTTTGCGTATATCCTCCGGTTCAATCTGACGCGAAAGAAAGATGACCGCATCAATCGGTAAATGGCTCAACAGGTTCAGACTCGGTCGTTGAACGTCGGGATTGTCACTGATTCGTAAGATCAGCAGCCCGATCCCTAATCGAACAGCTTCTGCCTGCGCTCCGATTTCAATCGCTGTTAACGCAGGATTCAGCGTGTCCGGCATAATCAACGCAATCGTCACCGGCTTTGCCTGAGCGCGCACGCGTTTTTTCGGTTCAAATCCCAATTCTTCCATGGCCTTTTTGACCCTGATTGCTGAATCCCGCCCCACAGACCGTGACGCGCTGACCACGCGGGAGACGGTGGAAATAGACACGCCCGAGCGTTCGGCAATATCTTCCAATGTAATTCTTGGCAACTCTTCTGTCATAATTCCTCTCTCCGCTGTTGAATAGAACGATCTTACGCAAAAAGTACAGAGAAACAGTCTTTATCTGCATTTTGTATTTTGTCAACAATTTCCCAGGATCATCATCAGGTATTATGAAACTGATATTCTTCGACACATTCTGTCTGTTTACCGTAGCGGTGCATGAGTCTCTGAATCAAGAGCTTCGACTCCTGAAATGATCCAGGAATGTCATAATAGGAGATTTGCTGAAAATTACAAGGAAAATTGTGAGAAATATTGGAGAAAATATGGCAATATATTTTTTTTGCAGAAAATACTTGACAGAAATATTGCATATTACCCCCTATTAATAGGGTATTAAGTTTTTCTGAAGACGTAGATATTTATTAACATGACTGACATTATTTCAATAAGCGATGTTTGGAAATTTATGGCAATAAATGGCAAATAGGTCATGTTTAACCGTGTTTGCTGGTCGCCGGACATCGGATTGTGGAAATAAGGTCGCTTTGCAGGAGGTTTTCTCATGAAGAAATCTGTTCTTGTTCTTGTCGCTGTGGGTATCGCAATGCTTTCCGCTCCGTTGGCGTTTGCTGCCGACCCGATTGAACTAACTGATCTGGTCTTTGAAACTCCGGTATTGACCGCTGACTTCTGGGATGCGTCAATCGTTCGGGTTGAAAAGAAGCTGCCCAATATCGCGATCAAAAAGCTCGTCTGTCCTACAGGGGATCGTAACAGCTATGCCAAACAATTGCTTGCTACCGATCAATTTCCGGATGTGCTGCACTCCCTGAACCCGGCAGAGTTCGTTGAGGCTGATGTGCTTACGCCGTTTGATGACGCGTGGGTGCGGGAACATTTTATGGTTCCTTACGGTTCGGCCCTGAACGGGAAAGTTTATACGCCACCCACAGGCTCCCAGGTGATTCCGATGATTTACTACAATAAAGCCATCTTTCAGGAGGTGGGCGTCACGCCGCCAACTACCTGGGCCGAATTACTGGATGTCGCGGAAAAGCTCAAACAGGCCGGACATACCCCCTTTATTTTGCCAGGCGGGCAGCCCTCCTGGGGAGCTGGGATCATCATGCATGGAATCGTATCCGTGGATATTTACGGAAAAGACCCGGATTGGCTCAATAAACGGAAAGCGGGCCAGGTCAGCTTCAGTGATGCCAACTTCGTGACAGCGATCAAAAAATGGCAGGACTTGGTAACGGCCGGCTATCTGGAAAAAGGGGCTTTGGGGGTGGATTTTAAATCAGCCAACAATGCCTTTTTGGCAGGTCAGGGGGCGATGTACCCGATGGGTTCCTGGTTTGTCGGATACATCCCGCAGGATAACCCATTTGAAGTCGGGGTATTTCCTCTCCCCAGCGAAGATGGAAGCGTCGTTCTCCCGGTGGCTGTCGGATCAGCAACATTTGTCAGCAAACTGACGAAACATCCGAAGGAAGCGATGGAGTACGCCAAAGCTTGGGCCCTTGATCCCGATAATATGAAAGCACTGATTGAATCTGATGCCTATTTTCCACTCATCAAAGGACGTACTATTGAAGATTATCATGTTGATGTCAGCGATTTGTTTCTTGAAAATTATGCCTATCTCAGCCGGAAAGACGTCGTGTTTGTCCCCAGCTACGGATTCGCCCTCGGCGACAATTCTGATCTGCCTGGTATCCGCGATGAATATGCCCGGATGGCCCAGGAGCTATTTATGGGCGCTGATGTTGAAAAGGAGTTAGCCAAACTGGATAAAGTGTGGGATAAAACAGCCAAGCGTCTCAAACATTAACAGCCTTCTGCTGGAAAGTGTAGAACAGGTTCACTCATGTAGTCATTTAATTGATAAACGCCCAGGAGTGCAACGAGACTTTTGCGTCAACATTACACTTTGAAAAAACCGCTGACGTTGGAGAAGCTTGTGACTGCGCAGCGGAGCAATGACGACGTTGCACTCCTTGAGGAAGAGGGAGTTTTCGGGGAAAGCTTCCATTCCCACGGCACAAAAAATGAAGGAATTATATCGTAAAAATGGCTGATAAATTATCCGGACACACCTGGAACTCACCCGGGCCACAGGAGACAACAGGCGTCATGTCATTGGCTTGGCTGCAAAAATTTGGCTATGTGGAATACATGGTCATTCTTGGGATTGTGCTCTACAGCGTGGTTTTTATTTTCCCTTTGCTCTTAAGCTTCTATTATAGTCTGACCGATCTGAATCCCCTGTATTCTGCGACACATTTCATTGGCCTGGATAATTATCGCGATATGCTGGAAGATACGCGCTTTGGCACCTCTCTGGTAGTTACCATCAAGATGGGGATATTTATTGCCCTGGGCGCTAATATCGGGGGGCTGGTCGTCGCGCTGCTCCTGAACCACCGAGGGGCGTTTTACAGTTCATTGCGGACAATCTTTTTTATCCCACAGGTGTTGAGCGCAGTGATTGTCAGCTTCATTTGGTCAATCATTTTAACAGATCGTGGAATCCTAAACACCGTACTTGTCAATATGGGACTGCGTGAAACCCGCATTGCCTGGCTGGGGGACCCTCATCTGGCGGTTGGCTCGCTTATCACGGTTGTGACCTGGCAGCTCATCGGTTTTTGTACGGTCATCTACTTAGCCGCCCTGCAAGGGATTCCAAAGGATTATTATGATGCGGCCAAAATCGATGGAGCAAATCGTCGCCAGCAGTTCCAGCACATTACGTTCCCTCTGATCTCTCCGGGTATCACGATCAATGTGACGCTGTTGCTCATCATGGTGTTCAAACTCTACGATCAGGTGGCAGTCTTAACTAACGGGGGTCCCGGCGGCGCGACCGAAACTCTGTCGTATTATATTATTCGCCTGGGATTCACGGCGAATCAAACTGGCTACGCCTCGGCCCTGGCAGTGATTTTGTTTCTGACAATTGCGGCGGCGTCCGGTATCGTTGTCACCTCTCTCAGGCGTCGGGAGGTGGAATTCTGATGCAGAAAACTCTTCGTATCGGTGTGGCGGCTATATTGACAATCGTGTTTGCCTTGCCGCTCTACCTGGCAGTGGTTAATGTCTTTAAAACTCAGAATCAGATTTCGTATCATCCAATTTCTCCTCCTAATCCATTTACGCTCGAAAACTTGTATTCGGTCGTGATGCGGGGAGACCGGCTCCTGTTTCATGGGTTGCAGAACAGCCTGTTTGTGGTAAGTGTGTCATTAGTTCTACTGGTGATACTTTCTTCGGTCATAGGCTTTTATATCGCCCGCCATAACAACCGTTGGACCAGGCTGCTGCTCTTGCTCTTTGTCGCCGGAATGATGGTGCCGCCGCAAGTGACCTTGATCCCGGTAACACGTCTGCTTCGATTTCTTCGGTTGATGGGAACCTATCCGGGGTTAATTCTCTATTATACCAGCACCGGACTGCTTTCCTTTGCGGTTTTTGTGTTCACGGGATTTGTGAAAAGCATTCCCCGCGAACTGGATGAAGCGGCTGTGCTCGATGGCGCCGGGGGGTTCCAACTTTTCTGGAAAGTGATCTTTCCCCTGATGCGTCCGGCAACCGCGTCGGTAGCCATTTTCCTCAGTCTCTGGATGTGGAACGATTTTCTCAATCCTCTGATTATTCTGGGGCCGGCCCGAGGAATTACCATCACCACAGGGATCTATACAGCCCTGGGACAATATTCGACCGATTACGGCCAGATGTTTGCCTTGATGTTTCTCTCTGCGCTGCCGGTTTTGGCATTATACTTCGCGTTGCAAAAGGAGTTTATCAGCGGACTGACTGGTGGGGCGATTAAAGGATAAACGTATTCATTTTAACGATAAAAGGAGGAATAGTGAAACCAGTACAATATATCATCATCGGAGCGGGGCAACGGGGAACCGGTTATGCGACCTATGCGCTTGAACATCCTGAACTGGCTCAAGTGGTTGGTGTGGCTGAACCCCGCGACTATTACCGTTCACACTTGGAGACAGTTCATTCGATCCCATCGGGACAGGTGTTTCGCGATTGGCAGGACGCGGCAAAACGCGAGCGTTTTGCCGACGCTGTGATTATTGCCACGCAGGACACCATGCACGTTGAACCGGCGCTGGCGTTTTTACAAAAAGGCTATCATGTGCTGCTGGAAAAGCCCATGGCGACGAACGAAGCGGATTGCCGCCGCATTGCCGAAGCGGCCAGGGCGAGCGGCAGCATTTTTGCGGTGGCGCACGTGTTGCGCTATACCTCGTACACCCAAAAACTTAAAGCCTTGATTGAGAGCGGCGTCATCGGAGAGGTCGTCAGCATTCAGCACCTCGAACCTGTGGGCTATTGGCACTTCGCGCACTCCTTTGTGCGGGGGAATTGGCGCAATGAGCGAGAATCATCACCGATCCTGCTGGCGAAATCCTGCCATGATCTGGACTGGATTCGCTACATCATGGGGGAACGCTGTACCGCGATCTCATCGTTCGGAAACCTCAAGCACTTCCGCAAAGAAGCCCAACCAGCAGGCGCAGCAGACCGCTGTTTGGAGTGTAAAATTGAGGCTCAGTGTCCCTATTCTGCCCAAAAAATCTATCTCGATCAGGGACGACGCGGGCCTCTCCAATGGCCAGCGAGTGTCGTCGTCGCAGACCCAACTCCGGAGCGAACAGAAGACGCATTACGTACTGGGCCGTACGGGCGCTGTGTTTATGCCTGCGATAATGATGTGCCGGACAATCAAGTGGTGAATATGGAATTTGAGAACCGCAAGACCGCAACGTTTACGATGACGGCGTTTACAGAACAGGGAAATCGCCGGACAAGCATTTTCGGCACTCGCGGAGAACTGTATGGCGATGGCGAGCAGATCAGGTATGTCAATTTTTTACACAATCAGACGGAACTCGTTGACATTCCGACGCTGGATTTAACCGGAGATTCTCCGCTTCACACCCACAATGGCGGGGACTATAACCTGATGCAGCATTTTATCGCCGCAGTCGCCGACAACGATCCCTCACAGGTTCTCTCCGGCCTGGAAGAAACGTTTGAAACGCATCTGATGGTGTTTGCTGCCGAACGCGCACGCCACGAACAACGCGTTGTGCATCTGTAGACGCCCCAGTTTTGTCCTCCCCCCTGTCAGGGATATATAAATCCTGACACAGGGTCTCAACTAAGTAATTCACCTTACGCAGGCACACGTTCTCCCCTGCGTAAGGTGAATTACAATAACGTGCGTTCGGGATGAGGTCGATAGGATTTAGTAAGACGATATAGACCTCTGCTTCAGCAAATTCGCGACATGATTCAGCGCGTGATGAGCTTCAATCGCGCGAGGGTGTTACTCTGCGTCGTGTTTGTGGTCGTGCTTTTCCCTAAACAGGCTGAACCGCTTTCTGAGGTCTGGGATTGCTTCAAACAGGCCAAGAAGAGTATAGGTGATCCCTATGATGAAAAAGGTGATTTCAGGCTTAGAGACCACGATTATAAGGATAATGGCCGCGACTACCATAATTTTAAATGGGCTTTTTCCTCGGGTCGTGATATTTTTTGAACTTCGGTATTGAACATTACTGACCATCAAAATCGCCAACACATATACCAGTATCGCGATAAACAGCGAATATTGTGATGCTGGCCCGACAAGCTCAGCGTAATGTTCGAGAAGGAGAACTGTTGACGCAAGCATCCCGGCAGCACAGGGGATTGGCAGCCCCACGAATCTTTCGCTGCTTACGACTTCAACCTGCACATTAAAACGCGCAAGACGCAGTGCCCCGCAGACCAGAAACAAAAAGGCCCCTAACCAGCCGAACCTCCCGAGAGGCTGTAAGGCCCAAAGATAGGCAAGCACACCGGGAGCCACCCCGAAAGAGACCAGATCAGCCAATGAATCAAACTCTACGCCAAATTTACTCGTCGAATTCGTAGCTCGCGCGATTTTGCCGTCAAACACGTCAAAGAAACCTGCGATAATAATGACATAGGCCGCTCTCGTATATGCTCCATTAATTGAGGAGATAATAGAAAAGAACCCAAAGAAGATATTCCCCAGGGTAAACAGATTTGGCAGTAGATAAATTTTTTTCATAGTATGATTGCAGCAAAATTTGTCAGCCGTGCAAACGCAACGTTTCTGCCGGGGAAACGCTGCGTTCTCTCTACATAGCGAAGGAACCCGCTTTACTCCTCGATCCAGACATCTTTTAAGGAGGCAAAGTCACCGTCAGGATACATGACAAATCCTTGCACCCGCTCGTTCATCACGACAATATTGTGAGGATACCACAGATAAATGTAGGGCAAGTCCTCTGCCAGAATTTTTTGAACGTCGCTATAGATTTTTTTCCGTTCTTCAACCTGAATGACCCGACGCCCTTTTTCAGTGAGTTCATCAATTTTCGGATTGACATAGCGTCCACGATTTCTCCCATTTGGCGGTATCATGCTGGAATGGAAAATGGAGTGGCAAATATCCGGTTCGGTGATGCCGACCCAGCGTAAGGTGTAGATTTGAAAATTTCCCGACTTGATATCGTCATAAAATTTCGCCCACTCAAAGGTTTGAATCTCCGTAATTTCAATGCCCACCTTCTTCAATTGATCCTGAAGCACTTCACCGATGCGGATTCGAAGCGGCGCTGTAGAGGTTTTATAGACCAATTGGAAACGCGGCTCAGGGCCGTCACCGTCAGGATCGGGATAGCCAGCCTCGTCCAGCAATGCTTTCGCCTGTTCAATATTATAGTCGTAGGTTGTAACATCACCATCGTATGCCCAATTTGAAGGAGACAACAATCCAGTGGCTAATGAGGCCTGACCTTTGATCAGGTGGTCAATAATCGTCTGCCGGTCAATGGCATAGGCCATGGCCTGCCGGACTTTCACATTGCTCAATATCGGGTCTTCAAGGTTAAATCCCAGATAATAAATGACAACACTTTCTTTCTCAATCACCTTTAACCCTTTGGTTTCTTTTGCAATAGGCACCATATCCGGCGGAATGGCATTCTGGACAAGATCAACGCTGCCCTGCTTTAATTCCAGAAACCTGACGGTGTCATCGGGGATAATTTTGAGCACGATGCGATCAACCTTCGGCGCTCCATCAAAATATTCCGGATTGGCCTCGAACACGACCTGCTCATCATGGGTCCACTTGACGAATTTAAATGGCCCTGTTCCGATCAATGTATCCACAAATCGTTTCCCTTCCTGGGCCTCTGCTGCTTTTTTCGGTACAATCGGCTGCACCATTTCCAGAAGAAACGGCGAGAACACTTCCTTCAAGGTAAATTTAATCGTATACGGATCAAGAATCTCAATACTCTCAATTTTTTCAAAGGCATAGGCTTTGGGAGAATTCATGTCCGGGTCGATGATCGATTCAATGGTATATTTCACGTCCTCGGCGGTGAATTCAGAGCCATCATGGAATTTGACCCCTTTTTTCAAATAGAACACATAGGTCTTGTCATCAGGATTTTCCCAGCGTTCGGCCAAATCAGGAATCAGATTTGAGGTCGGGTCTTTGCGAATCAAGGCGTTTGACACCAGTTGATAGACCCGCGCCGAATTCACATCAGTTCCAAAACGAGGATCGATATTCGTTGGATCACTTTCAAGCGCCAACGTCAGGGTCGCTTCTTCAGCATGGACGACGAGAGTAAAATTGAACAAGCAAAGAGCCATGCCCACAACAACGACGATTGTTCTCAGTATTTTCATTTTCTGTAACCTCCTTCTTGGGTTTACCCCTAATGACGAAGCTCCTGCTTCGTCAAGGAAATGGGCTGGAAATCCGGAGTTTTCCCAGCAATAATGTTCCCTCGGCTGGAGCCTGGGAACGAGACAAGCAGTACAGTCGATTTCTCATCATTGCTCATGAAATCGTTCATTCAACTGAGCCGGCGTGATAAGAATATCTCTGGGACGACTGCCCTTAAATTCGCTGACAATGCCATCGCGTTCCATCGTATCAATGAATCGCGCGGCTTTGCTGTGACCGATTCTCAAAGAGCGACGAAGCATGGAAATTGATGCCTCTCCATTTTTAACAACGAGTTCCACGGCTTTCCGGTACACCACAGCCTCATCTTCATCTTTCCCCTCAGATTCAGCATGATAGTGTAAGACCGATTGATCGTAGTTTGGTTTTCCCATCTTTTTCAGCGCTGTTGTCAGACGCTTAATCTCCTTTTCTGACAGGAATGACCCATGCAGCCGCCGAATCCTCGAGGTTCCCGGCAGAAGAAACAACATATCCCCGTCCCCTAACAACAATTCTGCCCCGTTGGCATCAAGAATCGTTCGAGAGTCAACTTTTGAAGACACACGAAAAGAAATTCTCGCCGGAAAATTGGCTTTTATCACCCCCGTAATCACATCGACGGATGGACGCTGGGTGGCTAAGATGAGATGGATTCCCACCGCACGAGCCATCTGGGCCAATCTGGTGATCGGTTTTTCCACCCCAGACGCCACCATCATCAAATCCGCTAATTCATCAACAATAATCACAATATACGGTAACAGTGCCTCAGCAGGCGGAACGTCTCCAGGATGCTGATGGGCTTGAAAATCGCGAATAGCATCATTATACTGAGCAATATTCCGCACCCCTTTTTGGGCTAAAATTCCATAACGCCGGGTCATCTCCTCGGTCGCCCAATTCAACGCATTTGAAGCTTTCTGAGGGTCTTTGACAACCGGAATCAACAGATGGGGAATCGTGTCGTATACCCCAAGTTCCAGCATTTTCGGATCAACCATAATAAATCGCACTTCTTCAGGCGTGGCATGGAAAAGAATGCTGCAAATCAAGGAGTTCAAGCAGACACTTTTCCCCGAACCGGTCGCTCCGGCGATGAGTAAATGCGGCATTTTCACCAAATCGGCGAAATAGGGATGCCCCCCAATGTCTTTGCCAATCGCGAGCGCGAGTTTGGAGCGGTGATTGATAAAGCTGTTCGATTCAACCATGTCCCGTAAATACACGGTCTCCCGTGTTTTATTGGGCACTTCAATTCCCACCACATCTTTTCCGGGAACAGGCGCGACAATCCGGATTGATACCGCTTTCATGCCCAGCGCCAGGTCGTCGGAAAGATTTACGATGCGACTGACCTTCACTCCCGCAGCCGGTTGGAATTCATAGCGTGTAATAACTGGGCCTGGCAACACACCGACAACTTGTCCTTCAATCCCGAAATCGAGCAGCTTGTCTTCCAGAATTCGAGAGTTATTCAATAAATTTTGCTTCATACCAGCCTGGATTTTTTCTGTCGGCGGTTTATTCAATAACTCAGGTGAGGGGAGCTGATAGCCTTGCGGCAAGTCAACTTCTGGCTGTTTCCCAGAGGAAATTGTTGATGGTGACTTTTTTTTTAATGGTTTCGTAAATTTTTCACGCAACGTCCTGGAAGATTTCTTCTTGCTTGGTTTGGAAGACGATTTTTTCTGCGGGGTGACAATTCGGGGGAATTGTCCAAAGGAGTCTTCCCGGATGCCCACTGGTTTAGGA
>Ga0256845_1003327_pt1 | contig 10974 bp, 9 predicted proteins | sample RiftiametaG_FD_189101 | JGI IMG/M metagenome (GOLD analysis project Ga0256845, IMG submission 189101) | Tube worm associated microbial communities from hydrothermal vent at the East Pacific Rise, Pacific Ocean - Riftia | ecosystem: Host-associated > Annelida > Integument > Unclassified ... | reverse complement strand
GACATCGCCGCCGCTGTGGAACCTTGTGCACGAATCAGACTTTTTTGAGCGAGAGTCAAAGCCTGTGTATGGCGGACATTCGTAACAGTCACGCTTTCGAGCGGAATTTCAAGCACATTCTCAACGATCTCCTGCTTTAATTCATCAAGGCCAGTCTGCCGACTGATTGAAATCGGAAACACCGGAACCGGCTCAGAAAATTTCGCCTGGACATCAGTCACAGTGACGTGCATCGGAAGATCAATTTTATTCATCACCAGAATTTTGTCTTTATCTTTGATCATATCAAGAAACGTCTCGTCATCTTGTGTCCACAGGACTGATGCGTCAAACATGCAGAGAACCATATCTGCCTGCTCGATCAGACGGCGACTGCGTTCGACTCCCAACCATTCCACATGGTTGTTGGTGCGGCGAATACCGGCAGTGTCAATCAGACGGATAGGAACGCCGTTGAGATTCATGTAATCTTCAATCGTATCCCGCGTAGTTCCTGGCACAGAAGTCACAATGGCTCGTTCCTCCTCCAAAAACAGGTTCAGGAGGCTCGATTTGCCAACGTTTGGTTTTCCCACAATGGCGATGCTCAAACCATCTCGTACGATCTTACCTTCATGGGCGCTGGCCAGGAGTTGATCTATGAAGCCCTGAGCGGTTTGAAGCTCAGAGGCAATCCTGGCGTAGGGAATCAGCTCAATATCTTCATCAGCAAAGTCGATTGCCGCTTCAACCTCAGCTAATAATTGTTGAAGCGTCTGCCGGATTGTCTCAACGTGCGCCGACAATTTGCCATGCAGCTGCTGAACAGCGAGTTGCAGACCGGCGTCTGTTTTGGCCCGAATGATGTCGATGACGGATTCGGCTTGCGCCAGATCGAGGCGGCCGTTGAGGAAAGCGCGTTTCGTGAATTCACCAGCGGTGGCGAGCCTTGCCCCACAGTGTAAGACGGCTTCGAGCACATTGCGTACAGCAAGACGACTGCCGTGGCAATTCACCTCGACAACATTTTCCCGGGTATAGGAGTGAGGAGCGCGCATGATCGATACCAGACACTCGTCAAGCACGGTCTTTGATTCGGGATCGATGATATGTCCATGGTGCAGAGAATAACCTGGTGCTGAGCGTAAATCGTGCTGACGAGCGCTGACAAACAGCGTTTGGACAATATTCACTGCCTCTTGCCCGCTTATTCTCACAATCCCGATGCCCCCCTCCCCGGGGGGCGTGGAGATCGCGGCAATCGTATCTTCATCAGGGACGATGTTCGTCATAAAAAGGCGTCACTGCTGTTTCCGACCGCGATTCGGGCTGCGATTGGCATTACGATGAGAGTTTCGGCTGGAAGAGATGATAATACGCCGCATAAATCCGGTTCCCCGGCTTAATGTTCTGATCGTTGGATCATCCTGTAATGTCAGATGAATAATGCGCCGATCATGGGGGTTCATTGGAGCAACTGTGACAGATTTTCCGGTCATTTTCACGCGTCGGGAAAGGCGTAAGGCTAATTTTTCAAGGCGTTGTTTCCTGTTCACCCGGTAGTCAGAGGTATCAAGAACCACCTGAATTTTATCCTCGATATTCTTGTTGGCAATACGATTGACCAGGTACTGCACGGCATCAAGGGTTGTTCCTCGCCTCCCAATGAGAAAATTCTCATTTTCGCAATGAATGTTTAATAAAATATGTTCATCGCGGCGTTTCACTTCAAGCGTATATTCGATTTGCAGATTTTTCAGGATGACATCGAGGGCTTTTTTGGCTTCTGTGGTGATATGCTGAAGCTGAGCCTCGTCAATCGGTTTTTTCTCAACAGGTTGATCCCGTTTCTGAGCAGAATGCGGTTTCTGAGCCGAAGGTTGTGACGGCGGTTCAACAGGCTCAGGCTGCCGCTCCTGTTTGGCGCTGTCATCCTCGTCATTCTGGTTGACAACACTCACGCGGACTTTGGCTGGCCGCCCCATGAGTCCAAACAATCCCCGGCTGCCTTCATCAAGAATTTCGACAGCAATTTGGTCACGACTTACGCGTAGTTCATCAAGCGCTTTATTGATCGCATCGTCGATAGTTTTACCTTGTTGTTTTAATGTTTTCATAATGTCGCTCTCCTCCTTCGTGACAAGCGGATGGGTTGTGAATCTTCTGCGTTAGAGGCTATTTTCCTTTTTTCCGTCGTTTACGTGATTTTGTGAGAGTCTCCTCATTGTCTTTTGTCGGCTGTTTTGCGGGCTTTCCCCCCCGCCGATTGATAAGGTATTGTTGTCCGATCGTGAGAATGTTATTCATAAACCAATACAATACGAGACCCGCTGGAAAATTCCAGAACATCGCCGTAAAAAGAATCGGCATGAATTTAAACATCTGGGCTTGTTTGTTGTCCGTCGCCGTAGGCGTCATAGATTGTTGGAGAAACATGCTGACCCCCATCATCAGAACCAGGGGCTTAAAAAAGAGCGTTTCTGAGGCTGACAAGTCAGAAATCCAGAGGAAAGACGCTCCACGCAGTTCAATGGATTGCGATAATGTTTGATACAGGGCAAAAAAGACAGGAATCTGGAGCACCATCGGGAAACAGCCTCCCATCGGGTTGACTCCTTTTTCCTTATACAGCTTCATCATTTCCTGGTTCAGGAGTTGCTTGTCGTCTTTATATTTCGCTTGCAAGGCTTTCATCTGCGGTTGAATGTCTTGCATTTTCTTCATCGAACTGTAGCTTTTGTGGGTCAGCGGGAAAAAGAGAATTTTAATCAAAATGGTCAGACAAATGATCACCACCCCATAGTTGTGGACATAAAGATAGAGAAAATCCATAAATTTGGCTAACGGCTCAGCGATAAAGCCAAAGAAGCCATAATTGATCAATTTTTCAAAACCTTCATGTGCCCGTTGAAGTTCTGCTCGTTTTTTTGGTCCGGCATAAAGCACGATCTGGCTTTTCCCTTCTGAAAGGGGCTGGCTGACACCAACCACAATTTTTCGAATCGGTGCAACCTTTTTTTCATCTCCCTGAGGTTGCAGCGGGAGTGAATTGATCGAGAGGGTACTGTTCGTATTCTCCGGGAACAAGGCGGCTGTAAAATACTTCCGGTCAACCGCTCCCCATTCAACGTTGGGATAGGTCCGTAATCCTTCGATCTTTTTGGCTTTTTCCCTGATTGGCTTCACTGCGCCAGCCGTTTTTGCCACAACTCCGGCTTCAAACCGCATCGCCGCCTCCAGCGCTGAGCCTAAACCAGGTCCCCAGACCACTGAGACCGCTTTCCCGACCCGTGTTGGATCGCTGAATGTCACTGTCATCTCCACCATATAAGAATCAGGCCGAAAGAGAAACTGCTTGGTCACTTTTCCCGCTTGCTGCGTCTCGTAAGTCAGCGACAACGTTGCCGCCTCATCGCCGGCTTCCAGGCGAAGCAATGTGCGTGAACTTTGATATACCCCTGTATTCAGCTCGTTATCAAGCTCAGCATCACCGGTGAAGATTTCTAATGGATATTGTCCGCGCCGTTGCGCATCGTCTGAGACAAATTCCACTGGCTCGCCATTGGTATCCTTATGAGCCGGAATTTTCCACGATTTCAAACGCGCACCCTGAGTGGTCAGAATAGCATGAATCAACGGAGTCTCAATCACAATATCCTGCGCTCTTTCGTCAAGCTCTCGGTTTATGATTTCGACCGATGGCAGTACGCTGTCAACAGGGACCGTTCCCTCTTCCTGGGGGACTGGCCCCCGCGATTCTCCATCACCTTGTTCTTCTCCTGTCGCACGTTCTTTCTGTCCCGCCTGCTCTTCAAGGAGTCTCTGTTGTTGAGGGGCAACAAAAATCTGCTGCCAGGCCAATAAGACCAGAAGTGAGAGTACGATCGCGATTATCGCGTTTTTTTCCATGTATTTAAAAGTCTCCTCTAAAACGCCTGTACAACGCCGCCGAACGGACATGCTCCGCCGCCATCGACGCCCAGGCTATATTCATTGCCTATTTCACAGGATCGTAGCCTCCTTTGGAGAAAGGATGACATCGCAAAATTCGCCACACGCTCATCCAGCTTCCCTTAAAGGCCCCATATTTTTGTATTGCCTGAATTCCATACTCAGAACATGTGGGATAAAAACGACATGTCGGCGGAAAGAAAGGGGATATACATCTACGATAAATGGTTATAAATAAAATAAGGATATGCTGCATTGTTACCGAACAGACACAGACCGCAACCCATAAAGACCGAGTGCGGCATGCATGCTATTGAAAGATTCGACATAATTCCTCAAGCACATCATGATAACGTTTCGCGGCCATATCCCGCCTGACGATGACAATGATATCTGCTCCCTGAGGGAAGATGTCTTTCCGGTTCCGAAAAATTTCCCGAATAATCCGTTTGCAACGGTTCCGTGTGACAGCATTTCCAACTTTTCTGCTTGCAACAATTCCTAAACGGCAGTAATGCCGAGCATTTTCGATATAACTATAGACAATGCACAAGGAAGAGTACGACTTCTTCCCGTGATGAAATACTCGCTGAAAATCATTTTTGCGTTGTATTCGCTCATGCCGGCTAAACGAAGCACTCATCAGAGTTAACCATACGACGTTCCACCACGCTGGTGAGGCCGCATATTATTCAATATTCTTCAATTACCCATTACACCGTTAAGCGTTTCCGCCCTTTTGCACGCCGTCTTTTCAGGATTAACCGTCCGCCTTTTGTGCTCATTCTCGCTCTGAAACCATGGACACGCTTTCTCACAGTATTTTTTGGTTGATATGTTCTTTTCACGCTTTTTCTCCTTCATTTCAAGAAATATGACATCTCGTTCACGCGACATTTTCAGGGCCTGGCGAAAGGGAAAAAAGCCGTTAACCCCTAAAAAAACAAACAGATATATACTTTTACCCGTATAGCGTGGGCAGTATAGAGAGCCTGAGAATTTCTGTCAAGAAGTAAATTCTTCCTGATGATCTGAACGATTTTGCCACAGGAGAATGCCATTTTCCCTCTCATCTCTTTTCAGGAAAACTTGAGATTCATGACGAAAAAAAGTTGACAAGCCCTGATCTTCTGTGTATTCTATATCATACTTGTTGAATTTGACACACTTGGTTGTTACATACATATTGTATTTATGTCATCATTGAGAGGAGAAGAAACATGAAAATTGTTGTTATCGGTATTGTTGCCATTCTTGTACTGGTTGCACTCGTTACTGGTGGTATGTACGCTTGGAAAAAACTCCAGGAACCTGAGCCGGTTACAACTGGAGCCGGGGTCCCGGAAAATGTCTTGGGAGGCGATGTGCTTGATGTTTCTGAGAGTGAAGGGAGCGATGGGATCGTCCCGGAGATTGATGCGTCTGGCGCAGAAGATGTCGGTGAAGTGGAAGTCTCTGTTGGAGGCGATCTTGTTGCAGAAGGCAGTGATGAAGATATTGTCCCGGATGCCGCTGAAGGTTCAAGAGCAATTTCCCAACCAATCCCGGAAACTCCTCGAGAAACCCGTCCAGCAGGAAATCAGCCCGGGAAAAGTCGCCCGGAAAGGACATCCGGGGGGACGTCTGACATCACAGCAATTGAAGTTGAACCGCTTGACCCAACTCCCACGCCGGCGCCTCCAACCCCAACGCCGAAGCCAATCCCCACAACTCCTGCGGCCACCCCGACGCCTTCAGTACCTGTCGGAAACTATAGTGTGCATACGACTGTTCCGGTGCTTGAATCTGCGTTACCACAGATTCGTTCGGCGATGAAAAACCTCAGAATCCGTTTGAGAGAAGAACGGTCAGGACGGCAGCGTCTGCAAGCCTATCGCGTCGCGATCGGATATTTTCGGGTAAAGAGCGAAGCGACTTCATGGGCCAAAACGTATCTTAAACCCAAAAGGATCAGCTCTTACATCTATCCGGTTCAGGGCATGTATTCGATACAGGTTGGCGTTTTCAAAAACCGGCAAAATGTTGATCGACAAATTCGGAAATTATATCAGCAGTTTCCTGGATGGCGCCTTCCGGTTCGGACCGAAATGACGACTCTCGACCAGGCCACCTTTTATCTTTCTATTCGCCGAATCACGGCAGCGTTAGCGAAACGAGTGCAAAGCGAATTGGGGCGGCTGGGCATCCAGGCCGAATTGGTTGGAGGCTGAGAATCTGAACGTCCGTTCCAATTGTTGACACAGCCCGGTTGTTGCTGCTCAGAATCCGGCTGGGCTGTCAGGGGATCGCTGAGATTCCCGCTGTCAGTCTATCAGGAGTGCACACGCTCGTGTGCACTCTCCTGCGTGTTCAAGATTACGGAATAAGAAACGTATTTCTGCCATCCGACGTTTGTTCCATTCATATCCTGGTGTAATTTTTTTTCTGTCCCCTTTGCGCTGTGCGTGAGCAGTCGGTCGGAATAGTCCTGTGTTGGAGAGCGTTTGTCGTTTGGCTGTTGCGCATAAGCGCCCGGAGGACTTAACACGTGAGTGAGTATTTTGTGTCAAAGCTGGGTCAATTCGTAGGGGCCAATGAGTATCTCTTTGTCTCTGACGTGATCTCATTTCTTGGGTGGCTGAATGTCACTCTTCTTCTGCTTGCCGGAGCGCTGTTTACTCTCAGGCGGATCAACCGCTATGGGTTCCACAACAGAAATGGGTTCATCAGAAAGATCGTGAAACTATTGCGGACACTTCATCCTTACATCGGGGTCTTGCTCCTTCTCTCAGCCTATATTCATGGCGACTTAGCTTTAGGAACAATTTTCACGATTCACACAGGTTCGCTTGTCCTGCTGATCGTCGTGGTGATGATGCTCGTGGCAACGGCTGGCAGAAAATATCGAATGAAGCTGTGGATGAAAATTCACCGAACATTGGCCCTTGCGCTCTTTGTGGCAGGGTTTCTCCATCTTTTTGCGAGAAATCTCCTGTAAAATGAGGTAACAACTCAGGCTGAAGTGTTATAGTCGTGAGTAACGCGGAGGCGGAGATAAGGAAGAGAAACCATGAGAATGCCATAATCCCTGAAAAGGTTCTTCGACTCAGCTTCCGGCGTTTGTCCGTGATGGTTTTTAGAGAGAAAAGCTTGACAAAATTTCAGCGAATGCTAACGAGTGATAACCTTCTATACAAGTTGGAAAACTCGCGGACTAAAAACAGATGCCCCTCCTCAATATTTTTGCGATTGCTCTTGCGTTAGCGATGGATGCCTTTGCGGTGTCGGTCGCTGCGGGGATGAGTTTACAAATCGTTACTTTTCGTCAGACCTTCCGCCTTGCATGGCACTTTGGGCTGTTTCAGGCGGTGATGCCGATTCTTGGGTGGAGTGCCGGCTACATGCTGCGTTCCCTGATCGAACGATACGATCACTGGGTGGCGTTCGGATTGCTGGCCGTTGTCGGAGTTCACATGATCAAAGAAGCGTTGAATCCTGATGTAGAAAATAAATCCAGGAAAGACCCCACCAGGGGGCTGATGCTCATCATATTGTCCGTTGCAGTCAGTCTCGATGCGTTGGCGGTAGGGTTAAGTCTGGCAGTACTCCACATTACCATCTGGATTCCTGCGGCGATCATCGGGCTGGTAGCGTTGCTGGCAACCGTTTTAGGACTCCGTTTAAGTAAACTCTTGCTCCGTTTTCCCCACTTCGGCGTGTATGCCGAAGTCATCGGGGGAGTCGGCCTGATCCTGATCGGGCTGAATATTCTGAGAGAACATGGGGTATTTGCTCTGTAACTTCTTTCCTTGTTATTCAATCGTGGCCTTCGTTGCGCCGGTGCTGATTCCCCCGTCCACGAGAATGGTTTGTCCCGTGATGTAGGCGCTGGCGTCAGAAGCCAGAAACACGACTGTTCCGTCGAGATCGTGGGGTTGTCCCACTCGTTTCAGAGGGATCCGATCAATAATATACTCAACCCAGGCCTTGTTTTCATACAACGCTTTTGTCTGTTCGGTGTGAAACCATCCTGGGGCCAGACAATTTACTGTGATCCCACAGAGTCCCCAATCGTCGGCAAGGCTCATGGTCATTTGTTTTACGCCCCCTCGGCTGGCGCAGTAAGGCGTTAGGCCCGCATATCCGAAAACCGTTGTGACAGACCCCATATTGATGATTCTGCCATATTGGCGGGGAATCATTTTTTTCGCCACAGCTTGAGCCACAAAAAAACTCCCGCGTAAATTCGTATCGAGGATCAGATTCCAATCCTCCCAGGACACGTCCACAGCCGGTTTTCTGACGTTACAACCAGCGTTGTTCACAAGGATGTCAATTTTTCCGTAATGTTCATAAGCCGCTTCAACCATCTGCTGAATACTGGCATAATCCCGAACATCTAACTCCACAGGCAGGGCGTCTCGTCCCAGGGCTTGAACCTCAGCCGTAAACGCGTTCAGGGATTCCATTGTTCGGCTGGTGATCACGAGATCAGCTCCGGCGCGAGCCAACGCTCGGCCCAGGTACTGCCCTAAGCCTCGGCTGGCTCCGGTAACAATCGCAACTTTTCCTGTTAAATCGAATAGATTGGTATCCATATTTTATCTCCAAGTCCTGCAAGGTTTCCACCGCGAAAGCTGCGCGCTTCCGCACTGCTGTTCATATTTCAGATTGACAGATTTGCTCTATTAATTTTGGGAAACGGAGAGTTTTGCCGCCCCGATTAACGAACATTCTCTCCGCAGGGTAAACGTGTAACCCGCAAACACCGTTCGTTCTTTATACTGTTTCAAAGTCTCATTCGCGCCTCCGCCGGTAAGAAAGACCGACGAACGAAGGGACAGATGTTTCCGGCACTCCTCAAGCGTGACTGCCATCGGCTGCATGACGCCTTCAGCCACCGCCCGAATCAGGTCTTCACGCGTCGTTTTCAGCGTCAGCCCGGAAAACGCGCCTTTTTGTTGCACCATGCTGAACCGGTTGCCGCTCAGATGAGGATGAAACACTTCTGACGCGCCGGTTTCTTTTAACACAGAGGGAAGATACTCTTCATAAAACGTTTTTTTCTCCATTTCCCGGCAGAATTGCGTTCTGAACCACTCAAGGGCAATTCCTCCTACGGTAATTGTAAAAATAATCCAGCGGTCGCGCAGAACATGAGTCCGCAAATTATATTTTTTGCTGGGATACGGCGTTTTCGTGGTGACGGTCAGAATTTCACTGCTTCCGGCAATATCCAGGATGTCCCCTTGGTCTTCACATCCGGCTCCATACGTCGCACACGCTGTATCGCCTCCGCCCATGATGACAGGAGTTCCTGACTTGAAGCAAAGCTCGGCAGCAGCGGTTTTTGTCAATCCGCCGACCCGGTCGTCACAGTCCCGGATTTCCGGGAGTTTTTCTCCGGGAATATGAAAAGTGTGCGTCAGGTCCTGGCTCCAATCCCCATATTTCACGGTTTCATAAAGCCCGGTCATTGAAGCATTGGTCGGGTCTATCAGCCATTGGTTGACAAGGCGTTTCATCAGAAACGTGTTCAGGTGTCCGAAGATGTGCGCTGATTGAAAAATGTCCGGTTCCCTGTCCTGAATCCACAATAAACTGGTCAGCGATACGCCGCCGGGATAGGGCAGATTTCCTGTCATCGAGAGAAAGGTTTTTTCCCCAATCTGCCTAAGTGCTCTTCTGGCCTGGGAATAGCTTCTTCGGTCAAGATGGATAATCGAAGGGCGCAAAGCCTGTCCCTCAGAGTTCATCAGAGTCATGGCCGGACAAAATGTACACAGCGCAATCACGTCGATCTGATCAGCATAAGATGCAAATCGGCGGGCCGCTTTCACAAACACCTGCCAGATCACCTCTGGATCAATTTCGACCCCCATATTGTCCATATATGGTATAAGAGTAGAATTCCTGGGTGTACTCGACAAGAGTAAGCCCACGGTCTATGATTGCCGCTTTCAATGAAGATGTTCCCACATCCACAGCGAAAACATACGTGTCAGACATTTTAGGTCTTTCGTGCATCGAATGATGAACATCAGGAGATTGAATTGCTGTCCATTCGATGAATCAAGTTGTTATATTTTCAGGATCAAGCACCGGAAAGTAATTTTGAGCCACATGCAGAAAGCGATGATCGGATGTTACAAACGTATCCACTTGGAGAAACTGATGACAGAATAATGCGGCTGCCAACTGGAACGCATCTAATGTGCGTAGCCCTTGCCGAGGTGCGATGTGATCCAGGAGCATCACGGCCATGCGCTTGACCGTGTCATCAACAGAGATCATATGGAACATGTTGCAATCATGATCGAAGACTTCAAAGACTCGATACACAGGTTCTAAAGCAATCTCTCCAGTACGAACCCGCCGTAGAAATGCAGAATGAAACTCTGTTCGGGTAATGTCAGCCACTGTGATAATCAAATCAGTAGCATGACGCCGTAAAAACGTTACTAACTCATCAGAACCGGCCTCCCGGTGATATAACCTAATCACCGCACTGGTGTCCAGGTATACATTCATCGCTCATCTCTTTCCTGGGCAACATCGACAGACAGTTTTCCCTGAATTGATTTTGTGGTCTCCCAAATTTCGGGGAACGACATGTTCGACAGGTTCGCTTTAGGGATGATAATAACTTTGACAGGCATGTTATTCGCGAACGGAATATTATTCAATTCCAAATGCCCGTTTGTAATTGATGTTTCAGTAATAAATTGTCCCATAGTCCCCTTTTCCTTCAGTTCTGATGGAATCACATCCGTTTTCGTCTTGTTGTATCTTTGTGCCTTTGTAGCATGTTATCTCCAGGGATAGTCAGTCATGTACGCCTCACTTTGCCCCAAATTCCTGGGCGCGGTAGGTATAAATCTGCGTTTCCGGGTCTTTCCAGCACTCTGCGTGGGAGCCGCCTTTCCGACAGAGCCGACTCAGAAATTCAACCGGGTCCGGCAACTGTTCCCAGACCTGTGGCAGATAGGTTGACCGGTGGCTTCCATGAATCAGAATCACGCCGTCCTGATGGGTTAAGGTCGTCAGGTAGTCTTCCGGGGTTTC
>Ga0256845_1003326_pt1 | contig 10975 bp, 16 predicted proteins | sample RiftiametaG_FD_189101 | JGI IMG/M metagenome (GOLD analysis project Ga0256845, IMG submission 189101) | Tube worm associated microbial communities from hydrothermal vent at the East Pacific Rise, Pacific Ocean - Riftia | ecosystem: Host-associated > Annelida > Integument > Unclassified ... | reverse complement strand
TTGATTATCAGTATAATATACAAATAAAAAATAACTTAACTGACTATTAATCAATTAATTATTGTGAAAAACAACTTGAAAAAGTGTGAGTTTGCCCTGGGAAGATTAACAATTTATGCTCCATAATTTTAAAATTTAATATATTTGTTTACCATAAGAAAATTTTACAATGAGCGATATTATATTAATTATTGGAGCTAGCGGTCAGATAGGAACTGAGCTTACGCAAAAACTACGAGAACTTTACGGAAATAACCAGGTAATAGCTTCAGATATTCGAGAAGGAAATTCAGAATTAATGAGTGCTGGTTCTTTTGAAATTCTAGACGCTACAGATAAGAGCGAAATTTTTAGAATTGTAAAAAAATATCGGGTAACTCAAATATATTTAATGGCGGCAATGTTATCTGTTACCGCAGAAAAGCATCCTCAGAAAGCATGGAATCTGAATATGACATCTCTCTTAGCAGTATTAGATTTAGCTAAAGAAAAGCATATAAAGCAAGTTTTTTGGCCAAGTTCTATCGCTGTGTTTGGCGTAACATCACCCAAAATAAACACACCGCAACACACTATTATGGAGCCTTCTACGGTGTATGGAATTAGTAAAATTTCAGGAGAATTTTGGTGTAATTATTACTTTGAAAAATACGGAGTTGATGTTAGAAGTATTCGGTACCCAGGTATTATTAGTTGGAAAACAAAACCCGGTGGAGGTACTACAGATTATGCTGTAGATATTTATTTTAAAGCCGTTGAAGATAAAAAATATGAATGTTTTTTGTCTAAAAATACCCGTTTACCAATGATGTATATGGAAGATGCAATCAATGCAACGGTACAATTAATGCAAGCAAAAAAGGAAACGATTAAAATTAGAACTTCCTATAATTTATCTGCCATAAGTTTTACGCCCAATGAAATTGCAGATGAAATTAAGAAACAAATCTCTGAGTTTACAATTACATATAAGCCTGATTTTAGACAAGGTATTGCTGATAGTTGGCCTCAAATTATTGACGATTCTCATGCAAGAAATGATTGGAAATGGAACCATTCTTTCGGTCTAAAAATGATGACAGATGATATGTTGAAAAACATTCAGAAAAAAGAAGAAGTATAAAAAATGTTTATAGATTTTAAAGATTTATCAGAAGATTCTAAAGTTTGGATTTATCCAAGTAATAGAAAGTTTTATCCACAAGAAATAGAAGAGGTACAAACAAAAATTCAATTATTTATTGATGATTGGAATTCTAATGATGCCAATTTTAAAGCGTCTTATCAATTTTTGTATAACCGATTTATTATTTTTTCTGTCGATGAAAATTCATCCATAGAAAACAAAGATATTGACACATCGGTTCAGTTTATTTTAGAGCTAGAGAAAGAGTACAATGTTCAGTTATTAGATAGAATGAATGTATGTTTTAAACAAGGAGAATTTGTGCAATATAAAGACCTAAAAGAGTTTAAAAAACTGATAAAAAGTAGAGCAATTTCCAAAAAAACCATTGTTTTTGATAATCTTGTTACTACAAAACAAGAGCTAGAAAATTATTGGGAAGTACCCATTACAGAAAGTTGGTACAATCGGTTTTTGTAGCTACAAAAAGGAAAAGCCAACGCCCAGAGAGATACTGTCTAAGTGCCCATTCTTAAAATCTAAAATTGCTTTTCTATGAAAATCTAAACGGATAATTGTATGCCATCTTCCATTGCCAGCAATTTGCAGTCCAACACCTAATTTATAATATTTCCCATCTTCAAATCTTACTGCTGGTCGCCACATTTTACCATAACTAGTTTCTACAAAAAACAGATCATTAGCATCTTCTGTAATATTATATCGTAAACTTGCATAAGTAGGAAAAGCAGCAATATCATGCTTAAAATGAAAATCATACCCCGCATTTAAACTTGCAGCCCAACGGTTATTAAATTGATAACCAATCCCAACTCTAAATAAAAAGGCAGCAGGAACAATTAAAGGCTCGTCATCATCAGGATCTAAAGTATAGTGTTGGTTGATGCCAAAAGTTGTATTTAAAGACCCTGTAATAAAAGGTTTTCCTTTGCTATTTTGAGAGTTTATATGTTGAGAAATTAAAGTAAAAATAAATAGAAGTAGTACTTTTTTCATCTGTGTAGAATTAGTTTTGATTGATGAATCAAAAATTATTCCACTTCTAATGATTTTATGAATTCTTCGATTTTTAAAGCATTTTTAACAGTATAATCCCCAATTTTAGTACGTCTTAAAGCAGATAAGTGTGCGCCAGAGTTTAGAGCAGCTCCAAAATCAAAAGCTAAAGAGCGAATATAGGTCCCTTTGCTGCAAATCACTTTAAAATCTACTTTTGGTAGTTCAATTTTGGTGATTTCAAATTCAAAAATGGTAACTTCTCTTGATTTTATTTCGGTTGTTTCACCTTTTCTAGCTAATTCATACAACCGAACACCATCTTTTTTTATTGCTGAAAAAATAGGTGGCTTTTGTTGAATAACGCCTGTAAATTGTTTGGTGGTTTCTTTGAGTAAATTTTCTGTAATATGTTCGGTAGGGAATGTTTCATTCACTTCCGTTTCTAAATCGTAGCTCGGTGTGGTTGCGCCTAAGGTAAAAGTTCCTGTATATTCTTTATGTTGCCCTTGGTATTCATGAATGCTTTTAGTTTGTTTTCCTGTGCAAATAATCAATAAGCCTGTGGCTAATGGGTCTAAAGTACCTGCATGACCAACTTTTATTTTTTTTATTCCAAAACGCTGTTTTATATGCCAACGCAATTTATTTACTACCTGAAAAGAAGTCCATTCAAGAGGTTTATCAATCAGTAAAACTTGTCCGTTTTTGTAATCTTCTACAGTCATTTTAATTGAGTAAAGAATATCCGATGGCAATCAATCCTACAATAGCACAATAGATCGAAAAATAAATTAATTTGCTCTTTTTCACCAAGGCAATCATCCAATTACAAGCTAATAAACCTGCAATAAATGCAGCAATAAAACCTGCTGACATTGGTAAAATTTCTGAGCTTTGAAAACTAATTTCTCCGCCTAAAATATCTTTGGCTACTTTTCCGAAGATTAACGGAACTACCATTAAAAAAGAGAATTTAGCTGCTTTTGTTCTGTCTATTCCTAATAAAACTGAGGTAGAAATGGTAGCGCCCGATCTAGAAATTCCTGGTAACATTGCAATGGCTTGAGAAATTCCGATAATAAATGAGTTAGAAAACGAAACACTTTTTGTAGTGTTTTTAGCTCTATCTGCTAGTAAAAGTAATATTGCAGTTACAAGTAACATTAGACCAACTAATAAGATTTTTCCACCAAAAAAGGATTCTAATTGTTTTTCAAATAAAAGACCAATTACCACAGCAGGTAGCATTGAAATAATAATTTTTAAAGAGAATTTCATCTCTTCATTCCATTTGAATTGAAACAAACCTGTAATAATCTCTAACACTTCTTTTCTAAAAACTACGAGGGTACTGAGTGCTGTTGCAAAATGTAAAACGATGGTAAAAGTAAGGCTTTCTTCAGGCACAGAGGTATCACCTAAAATAACTTTTGCCAACTCTAAATGTCCACTAGAAGAAACGGGTAAAAACTCTGTCAATCCTTGAATAACACCCAGAATAATTGATTGTAAAATATCCATTATTATTTTTTAGAAGTTGCAAAAATAGCATAAATTTCTATTCCCAAACCAATTAAAACCAACGTTGGTGCTAAACGAATTCTACGCCAATTGTAAATTTCTTCATTAAAAACGGTTGGATCATCACTACCGCCACCTGCCATCAAAATAAAACCGAGAGCAATAACGGCTATTCCTATAAACATTATGGTATAATTTTTCTTTCCGAAAAGAAATTCTTGCTGAGGTGTATTGTCTTCTTTTTTACTCATAATTAGTAGTATAATTCATTCGTTTTTAGATTTAAAAATCGTTGTGTGGCAAAAAATGTACTTATCCAAGTAATTACAAATGCGGTACTTAAAATACCTCCAACCAAATATCCTAATGTAATATAATCTTTTAGTAATTCTAGTGCTGGTATGTATTTGTCAACATAATAAATAATTGCAGCTAAACCAAGTAAAGCAATAAAAGCACCGATCATTCCTAAACGGATACTTCGCCAAATAAAAGGTTTTCTAATAAAGCTTTTGGTAGCTCCTACCATTTGCATGGTTTTGATATTAAATCGTTTTGAATAGACAGATAGCCTTATAGAACTGTTGATTAAAATCATTGCTACAAAACCAAAAAAACCACTTAAAATTAAGAGCCAAAAACTAATACGTTGTATGTTTTTGGTTAGTAAACTTATCAAAGGTTTATCATAAGAAACATCAGCAATAAAAGTGTTTTTTAGGAACTCTTTTTCTAATTTTTCCATTTTTTCTGGAGTTACATAATCAGCCTTTAAATAAATATCGATGCCATTTTTTAGTGGGTTTTTACCCAAAAAAGTTAAAAAATCTTCGCCAATATCTTTGCTATACATTTTTGCAGCTTCTTTTTTACTAATGTAAAAAAGCTTGTTTGTAAAGTCTTCTTTTAAGAGGGATACTCTTAAGTTTTCAATATCTTTCTTGCCAACTTCATCTTTTAAAAACAACGTCATTGCTACTTTTTCTTTAAAATGATTGGTGATTTTTGTTGATTTTAATAGAATCAATCCTAAAATACCTACCATAAATAACACTAAGGCAATACTAATTACTACAGAAAAGTAAGAAGATTGCAATCGGCGTTTTTGGAAAGAATCAAATGATTTTGACATTGTAACGTTCTAAAGATATGATGCGCAAGATACAAAAATAAGTAAGTAGTTTGTTGCTTTCTATTTACAGTAATTTTGTTAAAATTAGTCTATTTCTTGGCATAGTTCTATCAATACACCATTGGTAGATTTTGGATGTAAAAAAGCAACTAACTTATTATCCGCTCCCTTTTTAGGTGTTTTATTTAGTACGGTAAATCCCTCTTTTTCTAATCGTTTTATTTCTGAGGTGACATCTTTAACAGCAAATGCGATGTGATGAATTCCTTCGCCTTTTTTTTCGATAAATTTTGCGATGGGACTATCGGGGTTTGTCGCCTCTAAAAGCTCTATTTTATTCGGACCTGATTTAAAAAAGGAAGTCTTTACACCTTCACTTTTTACTTCTTCTGTTTTATAAGGTGGTTTTCCAAATAAAGAAGCAAAAAGTTTATTAGATGTTTCTAAATTTTTTACAGCAACACCAATATGTTCAATTTTTTTCATAGGGTAAAGGTAAAATATTTGTTGAAATAAAAACACCTCAATCTAAAATTAGATGAGGTGTTTTAATAACAATTCTCCCTTTAAAAACGAAGCTTAATCTTTTCACATTGCAAAATTGAGAAGAAACAACGGTTTGTGAAAGAGTTAAAATCCTGTTTTTTATAGGGGAAAAACCCCTTTTTTATTCTTTTTTTCTAAAGGATAAAAATAGAAAAAAATACACAAATAACTGAAAATCAATAAAATATGTAATATTTTTAAATAAAACAGGGTCGAAAGGTTTAAAAGCAGTATTTTAGTCCAATTAATTTTAAAAACAAATATATTATGTCAGGTGGAAAAAGAATATCTCTTAAAGAAGCAAAAGTTTTAGAGCAAGAATATGTTAAAACAAGAGCAAATTCTCTCAATAAAACATTAAAAAGTAAAGGTGTTATTGAAAACGAAGACGTAAGAGATGTTTGGTTTGATTTAAATGCTGTAAAAGAATATATCGCTTATGTAGAAGCAGAAGCAGCTAAAAAAGGAATTAAAAATGGTTTGGGTTTACGTGTCTATTTAGGAGCTTATCCTAATGATCAAAAACACCTTAACGCAGGAGAATCAACCGTGTTTTTTATACCAACACAACAGGTAGCATCACAAACTAAAAACGGAGATAATATTGATAATGAAAATATGGAAGATGTAGATGGTTTTAATTGGGGGCAAAATGGCGGGTACCCACCAAGAGGAATCTAATATATGTATCAAATAATATTAATAATTCATTTTTTTGAAATTCTTGCATTAACGCTTGCAACAATTCACTTTAAAAAGTATAGACATTCTACGGAACGGTTTTTCTTATACTTTTTATGGCTTACCATTTTTGTAGAAGCTTTAGGAGCATTTGTTAATGGTGTTCTAATTCAAAATAATATATGGGTTTATATTCTTTTTGGGTTTGTCAGTTTTACGTTCTTTTTTTATTGGTATTGGTCAATATTAAAAAAGCCTCTCTTTAAAAAAGTTATTATTTATCTTAGTCTTTTGTACGTTATAATTGCTTTAAAAGAAATGTTTACCGAAAGTTGGGAGTTTAACCATGTTTCTTCGTTTGTTGCAGGAGCAATTGTTGTAATAATAGCTTCCGTTTTGTATTTTTATGAACTATTAAATAGTGATAAAGTTTTAAATATTAAATACAATTTACGCTTTTGGATTGCTACAGGCTTATTGCTGTTTAATGTTGGGATGGTGCCTTTTATAGTTTTTTCTAAAGAGTTTAGTGTTCATGATATATTGCGAAACATAATTTTAGTAAGCTTAAATATTATTTTGTACTCTTGTTATTCACTTGGTTTTATATGGACAAAACAGGAACGCAATCAATATTCTTAATAACATCAATTCTTGTTGTTTTAATGGCAGCAACGGTTATTGTACTTTTTGTAGTTTTTCAGCGTAGAAAAGTTTTTTTCTTACAAAAAGAAAAAGAAAATAAAAAACGTTTTGAAAGAGAAATAGCAGAATCTCAGGTAGAGATTAGAGAAGAAACATTGCGAAATATTAGTTGGGAGCTACACGATAATATTGGTCAATTATTGACTTTGGCTAAAATACAGCTACAATCGTCAGAAGGTACAGATGATGTTAGAGAAACCATTGGTAAAAGTTTAGAAGAACTTAGAGCTTTATCTAAATCAATCAATCCAGAGGCAATAAAAAACATGAATCTAGCAGAGGCAATTCAGTTAGAAATAGATCGATTTAACCGTTTAAATTTTATTGAATCTACATTAAAAGTCAAAGGAAATAAAGTAGAATTAGATAAAAATCATAACATTATTATTTTTAGAATGTTACAAGAATTTTTCTCAAACACCATAAAACACTCTAAGGCATCTGAATTATGTGTAGCGTTGAATTTTACAGAATCAGTATTAGAAATAAAAACAAAAGATAACGGTATTGGTTTTGTGCTTGATGACGTTTTAGGAAAAGGAATTGGTATTGGAAATATAAAAAATAGAGCAAAATTGATTGGCGCAAACGCATATTTTAAATCTGCTCCTAAAAAAGGAACAACATTAATAATAAATTATCCTTATAAATCATGACATATTCAGTTGTAGTTGTAGATGATCATACATTATTATCTCAAGCCATTGGCGCAATGATAAACGGTTTTAGTAAATTTAAAGTGCTGTTTACTTGTAAAAATGGACAAGAATTGGTCGATAAATTTTCAGTATCGCCTAAAAATATTCCAGACATTGTTTTAATGGATATCAATATGCCCATAATGAATGGAATTGAAACTACAGAATGGATTACTAAAAATCATCCACTAGTAAATGTAATGGCACTTTCAGTAGAAAATGATGATAAAACGGTACTGCAAATGTTACGAGGAGGTGCTATAGGTTATTTGCTAAAAGATACCGAAAAAAAAATTCTAGAAAACGCTTTGTTAGAAATTATGGAAACTGGTTTTTATCATACAAAAAATGTAACTAATTTATTACTAAGATCTGTTTCTAAAAAAGAAAATGTAGATACTCAGTTAAAAGAAAAAGAAATTACTTTTTTAAAACATGCCTGTACAGAACTTACTTACAAAGAAATTGCAAATGAAATGAATTTAAGTCCAAAAACTATTGATGGTTATAGGGAGGCTCTTTTTAACAAACTAGAAGTGAGAAATAGAGTTGGGTTGGTTATTTATGCCATAAAAAACAGAATTTACACTCCATAATTTATCCTTATTGCCTATTCATACCGCTATCTTAACTAGATTGTGTAAATTTGCCGAATGGAAGAAACAAACAGACAGCGAAAAATTGCAGGCGTTTTACAAAAAGATTTGGTAGATGTTTTGCAAAAAGCAGCACAAGACGGAATGAAAGGAATTATTATATCAGTTTCTAAAGTCTCCGTAACACCAGATTTAGGACAAGCAAAAATATATATAAGCGTATTCCCATCAGCAAAAAGAGAAGAATTACTCAAAGGAATTATCTCTAACACAGCAACCATAAGATACGAATTGGCAAGACGCACTAGGCATCAGCTTCGTAGAATGCCAGATTTATTATTTTTTGGCGATGATTCTTTAGATTATATTGAAGAAATAGACAAATCATTGAGAGGAGAAGATGAAAATCCAATTAAAAACCCATCAATTTTACCGAAAAGAAAAAAATTGTAATTGAATTTTTCACTTTACATAGCCAAGAGATATCTGTTTACAAAAAACAGTAATAATGCAATTAACATCATTACAATTATTGCCTCTTTTGGTGTTATTGTTGGCTCGTTGGCATTGTTTGTTATTCTTTCTGGTTTCTCTGGCTTACGCACATTTAGCTATTCTTTATTAGATGTTTCAGACCCTGATATTAAAATTACTACGGTAAAAGGAAAATCGTTTTTTGTAACAGATAGTATTCAAGATATACTAACAGAAAACTCAGATATTTTAGCAATATCTCCAATTATTGAAGAGCGTGTTTTCTTAAAATACAAAGGCAAAGAACACATTGCACATATAAAAGGTGTGGGAGAGAATTATACAGAAATTACACAAATAGATTCTGTTTTAGATGTGGGTACTTGGTTAGATCCAAAGTTTAGGAATACTGCAGTAATTGGTAACGGAATATCGTATAAATTATCACTCGGAATACTCAATTTTGGTGAACCTTTAGAAATTTATGTACCAAAACCAGGAAAAGGTTTTATTTTAAATCCAGCAGCGGCATTTAACAAGGTAAAAACACAAATTTCAGGTGTATATTATGGTACAGAAGAGTTTGAAAACAAGTTTGTTTTTGTAGCTATTTCTTTAGCACAAGAACTCTTAAAATACAAAGAAAACCAAATAACAGGAATCGAAATAAAATTAAAAGAAGGTGTTTCTTCGGATGATTTTAGAGACCGTTTACAAAATCAGTTGGGTAACAACTTAAAAGTGCAAACCAAAGCACAATTGAATGCGCTTTTTTATAAAGTAATTAATACTGAAAATTTTGTATCGTATTTAATATTTACACTGATTATAATTATAGCATTATTCAATGTAATCGGAGCAATTATCATGATGATTATTGACAAACGGAAAAATTTAAAAACACTTTTTAACCTTGGAGTAACCATACAAGAAATTAAAAAAATATTTGTATTACAAGGGTTTTTACTAACCGTTTTTGGGATGTTAGTAGGGCTAACAATTGGTGTTGTTTTAGTTTTTGTACAACAAAAATTTGATTTATTTATGATTACACAAAACCTACCTTATCCTGTAGAATTTCGATTTACAAATTTATTTATTGTGATAGCAACCATTTTAGTACTTGGTTTTATTGCAGCAAAAATGGCAAGTAGCAGAATTTCTAAAGAGTTTATAGAGAAATAGTTATTATATTGCATAGACTAAATTCAAAAAACATGAAAAAGATTTTTTTAATTGCAAATGTGCTGTTACTTTTTAGTTGTGCTTCTAACAATAAAAACAATGTAAAACCACGATATCATCGGCAAACTCATGTCAAATTAACTGACAAAGAACGAACAAGGTTTTTCAATGAGTTCACATTAAAAATACCAAGTAATTGGTTTGGGTATGTAGAATCTCATAGCGATTTAGCTTTATCTCCACGTATTTTTTTACCAAATAGCTCCGCTAATAAATTTAATGCAATTAACAATGCATCTTTAACTGTTCGTAAAAATTATAAAAAAGGGCTTAATTCTTTAGAAGATTTTTTAAAGTTTCATATTGACAATCATAAAAAATACCAACCAAATAGAAAATTTAATATTTCAGAAGCCACTCATCCTAAGTATGGTAAAACATATATTATTCATTCATCTTTTTATAACAAACTCTCAATTGAGTTTTTAATTAATAATAAAGATGTTCAATATGTTTTAGCATATGCAAGTTTAGAAGAACATTATAAAAAATATATAAATGATGTTGCCCTAATCGTTGACTCTTTTACAATAAAGGAATTATTATGATAAGAAAAGTAATTTTAAGTATAGTAATTTTAGTATTAATACCCCGTTGCGACACTATAAAAAAGATGTTGCCAACTAAGAATTTTTCCGTTGATGTACCTGAAAATTGGTTTATTTATGCAGAACCTCATAATGATTTCGTTTTGTCTCCAGTATTTTTTAAAAAAAAGAGGCGTAGAGAAAATAAAGCTGATGTATATTTTATTTCTTATGAAATAAAATCAGATAATTGTAAGTGTAAAACTATTGATGATGTTTTAAATTTTCAAATTTCAAAATATAATAAATACTATCATTTATTTAAATATGAATTAATTGAAAACAAACATCCTAAATATGGGAAAATATATATTATTAAATACTCTAAAAATAAGAATACAACGAGAATAGTTGTTTTGATAAAAAATAAAGGGAAGCAATATTTATTGAGGTTTTCTAGCTTAAATAAATATTATGATACTTATGTAAAAGATTTAGCGGAGATGATTACTTCTTTTAAAGTAAAAGAACTCCCTATAAAATAACATCTCCAAACTCCACTTTCACCTTTTCAAAAACAGCAAAAATATCTTTCGGATTGTCTAAAGTGACCATTTGTAAACGAAATTTCTTAAAATGCGGAATTCCTTTAAAATAGTTTGTGTAATGTCAGCGAGTTTCAACCACACCTAAACGCTCACCTT
>Ga0256845_1003325_pt1 | contig 10978 bp, 6 predicted proteins | sample RiftiametaG_FD_189101 | JGI IMG/M metagenome (GOLD analysis project Ga0256845, IMG submission 189101) | Tube worm associated microbial communities from hydrothermal vent at the East Pacific Rise, Pacific Ocean - Riftia | ecosystem: Host-associated > Annelida > Integument > Unclassified ... | reverse complement strand
AGGAGACAATTTTGTCCAACATCACTTTTCGTGATTTGGCTAACAAAATTAGAGGTGTGTTTTGTGATTTTTGCAGCTTAAAGCGGTCAGACGAATCTGTTTTAAACAACTAGCAATAATACCAATTTAATTTCAAAAGACTATACAAGAATAATTCTGTTGAACTAATGATAACCGACTAAATTATATAGATGATCCTCACCCGATTTAGTCGGGTGTCTAGACACAGTTTGTAATTATTTTTGAAAAGAAAACCTTAAATACTCACCTTCCATACTAACTCACTATCAGTAAAAGTATTTTACTCCGACTGGACACCCGACTAAATCGGGTGAGGAAAAAGGTAGCGAAAAAAACTAATACTGTATAAGCAATTTAAACTATTTTCAATAAACAATAAAATGGTTTATGAAATTAAATTGGTATAAGTTATTTAAGCAGCATCGAACAAGAGAGATGGTGTTCTTTTGGCTTAGGGATATTAGCGGCATCCTTTTTTCTTTTTTTGCATTTCGAAACTTTTGCTTTCGCAAAATATGCTCAATAAGAAAAAAAGAAAAAAGATATAGCGATTAGCCCGACCTTTAGGGAAGCTCCAAAAAAAAAGAGCTACCAAAGGCAGCTCTTTTCTACTAATGATATAATTTTTTAATTACTCTACAGTAACTGATTTTGCTAAATTTCTTGGTTGATCAACATTACAACCTCTCATTACAGCAATGTGGTAAGAAAGTAGTTGTAAAGGAATAGAAGTTAGTAAAGGGCTTAATGCGTCTTCTGTTTCTGGCACTTCAATAACGTGATCGGCAATGGCTTTTACTTGAGTATCACCTTCAGTTACAATGGCAATTAATTTACCACTTCTGGCTTTAACCTCTTCAATGTTGCTGACTACTTTTTCGTAATTACCATGTTTAGTTGCAATAACAACTATTGGCATTTCTTCATCAATTAACGCAATTGGTCCGTGTTTCATTTCTGCTGCAGGGTAACCTTCAGCGTGGATGTACGAAATTTCTTTTAGCTTTAAAGCTCCTTCTAAGGCCACAGGGAAATTATACCCTCTGCCAAGATACAAGAAGTTACGAGAGTCTTTAAAGATTTCAGCAATAGCTGTTACTTGCTTGTCAGACTCTAACATTTTTTTAACCTTACTCGGAATTAAATCTAGCTCAGTTAACAATTGTCTAAAACGCGAATCAGCGATAGTTCCTTTTTTATGAGCAATAGACAATGCCATTAAAGTAAGTACCGTAACTTGTGATGTAAATGCTTTTGTTGATGCTACACCAATTTCTGGTCCTGCATGGGTATAAGATCCTGCGTGTGTTTCTCTAGAAATAGTAGAACCAACAACATTACAAATACCTAAAATGGTAGCGCCTTTTTCTTTTGCTAATTTAATAGCTGCTAATGTATCTGCAGTTTCTCCCGATTGAGAAATAGCAATTACTACATCGTTTTCATTGATAATTGGGTTTCTGTATCTAAATTCTGAAGCATATTCTACTTCCACAGGAATTCTTGCTAAATCTTCAAACAAATATTCACCAACTAAACCAGCATGCCAAGATGTACCACAAGCCACAATAATAATGCGATTGGCATTCATTAATTTTTGCTCGTAATCTCTTATCCCTCCTAATGAAACAATCATTTTGTTAAGGTCAAGTCTTCCTCTCATACTATCTTTAATAGATTGAGGTTGCTCGTAAATTTCTTTTAGCATAAAGTGATCGTAACCACCTTTTTCTATAGCTTCTAATTGTACTTCTAATTCTTGTATATAAGGAGTTTTAGAAATTTTTGAGATACTCATCAATTTTAATTCTTCTCCTTTTTGCATTACTGCAATTTCATCATCATCTAAATACACCACATTTTTAGTGTACTCTACAATTGGTGTAGCATCTGAAGCAATAAAATATTCATCTTTTTCTCCAATACCGATAACTAATGGGCTACTTTTTTTAGCAGCTATCATTAAATCAGGATTGCTTTTAGATATAATTACAATAGCGTAAGCACCGATAACTTCATTTAAAGCAATACGAACTGCTTCTACTAAATCAACTTTGGTATTTTCTTGTACATCTTCAATCAAATGAATTAATACCTCAGTATCAGTATCACTTTCAAAAATATGGCCTCTTTGAGAAAGTTCTGCTTTTAAGCCAGCATAATTTTCTATAATTCCATTGTGAATTATCGCTAAATCTTTGTTTCCTGAATAGTGAGGGTGTGCATTCTCATCATTTGGTGGTCCGTGAGTTGCCCAACGGGTATGTCCAATACCAATACTTCCATTGGTATTTTTTTCGCTTGCAAATTTTTCTAATTCAATAACTTTACCTTGCTTTTTGTAAAGGTTTAAGTTATCATCATTTAATAGTGCAACACCAGAACTATCATAACCTCTATATTCTAATCTTTTTAATCCCTTAATTAATATTGGGTAGGCTTGTTTGTTGCCAAAGTATGCTACAATTCCGCACATAATTATTTTAATTTAGAGTAAGTGATGTTAAGTTTAATGCCTGCTACTGGGTTGGATTGTGTTCCAAAAACAATTCGTTTAGAGGTAATAGAAGAACCAGAAGGTAATAGGTACATACCGTAATCAGGTTCAGTACTATATACTAAATTATGTATTGTTCTTGCTATATTAAAAGTGTAAGTATTAGCGTTTACATCTAAAGTTCCACCATAATAATCCAAACCTTCTGTTAGATCGGGTAATATGATTGGAGAATTATCTTCTGTTATACCAACAACTGCTAGAGTTACAACAGGGCTATCAAATGTTCCTTCCGTTCCTGCTTCAACAGGTATTACCAATTCTGCTTTGTTAATAATTACATCACCATCTTTAAGAATATCTTTAATGTTTGGAATAAATAGTTTAGTTTTTACTCCTGCCATTGTAGAGATGTAAGAAAGAGTTGTATCCTTTGTAATGTCGTTGTTTAAATGTTTTTCAATATCTGTTCCTGCGTAATTATGATCAAACCTGCTATATTTTACATTTCCAGAATTAATAGTAAACGTGTAGCTTGAAGTGTCATTGTAATACATCGTTACTGTTGATAGAGCACTATTCATATCAAAATATCCTATTCCTCCAGTTCCAGGAGATAATGAAGTGTTCGTTACAGAGTCTGTTGTGGTAATGTATAATCCATTGATGTACTGTTGAAATGTTTCATCATCAGACAATTCGCCACCACCATTAATATCACCTGCAATAATTTTATTTCCAAAAGTACTTCCTAAGTTAATACGTAAATGTGGCGCTCTAACTATTGTATCAAAACTAATAGATACACTATCATTTATAGCGGGGGTAAAAGTTTTAGTAGTTAATGGTGCTGCATCATGCGAAGTAAAATAATTAGAAAAATAATCGTTATCACTATTAAGTTCTGTTGTTAATTCAAACACATTTATTGACATTGGTGTAGTTGTATCTCCATAAAACCCTTGGTAAGACATTGTTAAAATACAGGAATCTAATACTGGTGAAGATCCAAAATCTACATTGGTGCCAGTTAAAGATAGTTGTGTGTAGATAGACGATGATTTAGGCCCATATATTGGATCGTTGTATAATCCCATTAAATGATAAACGGCTAAATCTGTTCTCAACGAATCTTCAGGAACAACTACCGTTGTTATCGAAAAGGTATCTGTAAATAAAATATTTAAATTACCATTGTCAAAAGCGGGTATCAACTCACCTTCTTTGCTGCAAGAGAACAAAAGGGTAATAAAAAAGAGAGCGGAAAGTAAAGTTACTTTCCGCAAACTATAGCGATTAATATTAAGTCTGTTCATTAATTTTAGTCTTGTAACACTTCTTCCGAAGTTAAAATTTCATCATAAAAATCAGAGTAAGCATCTATATAATCTTCAGGAGATTGATAGTTTAATGTTGGTTTATCAATTCCTGTAAAGTGCTCTTCTAATTCTTTATTTACGTTTTCACTAGCTTTAATAACAGCATCTGAAGCATTCATTGCTGCAATGTTAAGCCCATTAAAAGATGTTTCTGAATAGTCAGCTATTGCTTCTTCAGAAATACCTTCCATCATTGCTTTACTAGCAAAGTTTTTATTTAAAGCAGGTTTAAATTCATTGTCATATAAAGAAAACACAACTTTAGAGTTTTCAAAAATAGGCTCTTTTTTGTATGATGTTTTGATGTATAAAGGGATTAGACTTGTCATCCAACCGTGACAGTGAATAATGTCTGGCACCCATCCTAGTTTCTTAACAGTTTCTAAAACTCCTCTTGCAAAAAAGATAGCTCTTTCATCATTGTCTTTAAAGAATTTTCCTGATTCTTTATCGTGGAAAATTGCTTTTCTTTGAAAAAAGTCTTCGCTATCAATAAAATAAACTTGCATACGTGCAGCTTGGATTGATGCTACTTTTATAATTAATGGATGATCATTGTCATCGATAATTAAATTCATTCCAGATAAACGAATAACTTCGTGAAGTTGATTTCTACGTTCATTTATACATCCAAATTTGGGCATAAATGTTCTAATTTCTTTTCCTTTTTCTTGAATTCCTTGAGGTAAATATCTTCCAAAATGCCCTAATTCATTTTCTTCTAAATACGGAGTAATTTCTTGCGAAATAAATAAAATCTTCTTCTTAGTCATAGTCCTACCGGTAAAGTTTAGGTACAAAAATACGCTTTTTTAAGCTTTTAATCAAGTTTTACGGGTGTTTGTTTTCTGTTCCTTTAGTAAGGATTAGGAGTGATAAATATCATTCTAAAGGATGATGTGAATCATCTAAAAAACAAGTTTTACAGCTTACTTTAGAGCTAAAGATTTTACGTTTTACTTGATTTGAATATAACAGTTTGGAATAAAATCTTTTTTATGATTGTTAAAATTGTCTTAGTAAAATAGTGATTAGTCGATGTTAAATTGAACTTAAAAGAAAGTTATGAAAAAGTTTTTAGTACTAAGTGTAATCGTAGTTGTTTCCGTTTTTACCAGCAGGTTAAATGCGCAAGTGAAACAAAAATTAGTTTATTTCTATATAGAGAACCTAACCGTTGAGAGTTACAACGAATTGTTTGTTAATGAAGAGGGAAAATCTAAAATAAAGATAACGTATTCCTGTATTCCTGCTAAAATAATTGGAGTTGAAAAAGAGAGCGCAAAGCGGATTGAAAGTAAATTAAAATCTGCTGCTAAATTTATTCAGCGAAAAGAATTAACTGCAGAAGAAGCAGAGAAAATGTGTGCCAATCAAAGAAGTTTTTAAAAAATAATAATTATGGAATCAAAATATAAAATACCAAGAATAGGGTTGCCATTACTGTTTGCGTTTATTATGTTTAGTAGCATATCTAAAGGACAGTTACTTGTTGATGGATCTCTTTCTCCAGATTCATTAGCTCAGTTAATTAGTGGTAAAGGAGTGCAGATTTTAAACGCTCAAGTTGATTGTAATGTGAATGGATATGGTATGTATAATGCAACAAATACCAACCTAGGAGTAAATAGTGGATTGCTAATTACTACAGGAGTTATTAATGATGCAATAGGACCAAACGATGTTGCTAATAAATCGTCATTTTTTACTTCTCCCTACAATGGAAATCCTCAAACTTATTCTTTATTAGATAATTATACGGGTAGAACAACTTACGAATATTGTGAGTTCGAATTTGATATTATTCCTCAAGGGGATACGATTAGTTTTGATTTTGTTTTTGCATCTGAGGAATATGAAGAATGGGTTGGTTCTCAATACAACGATGTGTTTGGATTTTTTATTAGTGGTCCAGGCATTGTCCCTGATGCGGGAGCTGGTGCTTACAAAAATATTGCATTAGTCCCCAACAGTTCAACTCCAGTTACCATAAATGATGTGAACCAAAATTTGAATACTGCTTACTATCAAAACAACAATAATGGTAGTTTTGTACAATATGATGGCTACACTAGAGGGTTAACTGCAATTGCTGAAGTGCAGCCCTGTCAAACATATCATTTAATATTAGTAGTTGCAGATGCATCAGATAAAATTTATGACTCAGGGGTTTTTATTGAAAAAATAAATAGTAATAACATCTTATTGTTAAGTTCAACTGCAGGTAATTTATCGCATATGGTAGAAGGCTGTAATGATGGAACGGTTACTTTTAAACGTCCATTAAATCAACCCAATACCAATTCATTAACCATTCAATATTGGTTAGATGGAACAGCGATTAATGGTGTAGATTATGTTCAAATTGGAGCAGACCCTAGTCCGTGGGTTTCAAAAAATATCACCATTCCTGCAGGAAGTGATTCTATCAACTTACCTATTGTAACAATTGCAGATGCATTACCTGAAATTTCAGAATACATTATGGTTTATTTAGGGAATCCTTTTTGCTCTAATGTTATAACGGATAGTTTGCAATTTTTTATTCAAGATTCTTTGTTTTCTACAGTAACACCAAACATTGATTCTATTTGTACAGGAGCAAGTGTTCAATTAAATTCTTCAGGAGGGTCTTTGTTTAGCTGGTCTCCAACTGCTGGATTAAATAATCCTAACATTTCAAATCCAATTGCATCTCCAATCGTAACTACAACATATACGTTGTCTACATCTGCAAGTTTTTGCGTGGAAAGTAAGGATGTAAAAATTTACGTGAGTGATATGAGCTTCTCGTTTAGAGGAACAAATGTAGATTGTAATGGAAATAACAATGGAGCAATTGTTTTAACAGTTGCTAACGGGCTACCACCATACTCTTATTCGTGGACGGGTCCAAGTGCTTATACTTCGTCAAATAAAGACATTAGCAATTTAAATCCAGGAACATATACTGTAAGTGTGATTGATGCCGCAGGTTGTACCGAAACAGGTAACATTACGATTTCGGAGCCTTTAGTATTAACTTCATCCATTACAAGTTTAACTTATAATGGAGGTTACAATGTTTCTTGTAATGGGCTTTCTGATGGTTCAATTTCTTTAACAATAGGAGGGGGAAGTATTCCTTATCGTTATAGCTGGATAGGCCCAAATGGTTAACCTCTATTAATCAAAATATTATAGGATTAGAAGCAGGAAATTATAACGTAGTGATTATAGACACTAATGGTTGTACAATTAATGAATCTATATCATTAACGGAACCTGTAATATTGGATGCAAGTATCTCGAGCCATATTGATGTTGGTTGTAAAGATGAAGCTACAGGATCTGCTCTTTCAAATGTTAGTGGAGGAACATCTCCTTATACTTATAACTGGAACACTTCTCCTGTACAAACAAACCCTGCTGCAACAAATTTATTTGCAGGAACTTATGCTGTAACTGTTACAGATAATAACGGGTGTGCAGATGTAGCTTCTGTAATTATTAACGAACCTGCAGATAGTTTAAGTGCTGCGATTACATCAGTAACAAATGTATTCTGTAATGGAGATGCAACAGGGGGTTCAGTAGTTTTAGCGAATGGAGGAACAACTCCCTACTCATACAATTGGAATAGCTCTCCAGTACAAACTACCTCAACAGCAACTAATTTGTTGGCAGGAAATTACACGGTGATTATTACAGATACAAATGCTTGTACGGTTTCTTTGCCCGTAACAATAACAGAACCTCAGTTTGCTTTGAATGTAACGATAACTGACAGTACAGATGTATTGTGTAAAGGTGATTCAAATGGTTCGGCTACAGCATTGGCAAGTGGAGGAAGTGGTTCTTACACTTATTCTTGGAATAGTTCGCCAATACAAGTAACACCAACGGCTTCTAACTTAATTGCAGGAACTTATACTGCTACAGTAACGGACAATAATGGTTGTTTAACTCCCTCAACTGCAATAATTACCATTAATGAGCCAGCATTAAACCTTTCTTCCTCATCTGTTTTATCATCTTATGTTGGAGGCTATAACATTTCTTGTAACGGTGCAACAGATGGAGATATCAACCAAACTATTGTTGGTGGAACAGCACCTTATGTTGTTTTATGGACAGGTCCAGACAGTTTTACTTCAAATTTAGAAGATGTTAATAGCTTACAAGCAGGCGCTTATTATTTAGAAATTGTTGATGACAATGCGTGTGCTTTTTACGATACCATTACATTAACTGAACCTACATTAATTAACATTGCAGTAACCGTAACTGATGCAACTTGCCCAGCTTTTTTTAATGGAGCAATTGATCTTACTATCTCTGGAGGTACACCTGGCTACACTTTTTCTTGGGTAGGACCAAACGGGTTCATCTCCTCTATTGAAGATATCTCTGGATTAGAAGCAGGTGATTACGATTTAATAGTTACAGATAATAATACGTGTACAAAAGCCATAACAATAACTGTTTCTCAACCGGGCACATTAACATTAAGCAATACTACAAGTTCTTATATTGGAGGACTTAATGTCTCGTGTAATGGAGCTTTTGATGGAACAATAGATATTGCTGCTGGTGGAGGAACTGTACCTTATGGGTTCTCTTGGACTGGACCAAATGGATTCACTTCAATTATAGAGGATATTAATGGATTAGAAGCAGGGCCTTATCAAGTAATTTTTACAGATAATAATGGATGTTTTGTTAGTGATAGTATTTATTTAGCAGAACCCGATGTGGTTGCGATGACATTAACACCTTCGTTGTACAATGGAAATTACAACATCAGCTGTAATAGTTCTTCTGATGGGACTATTAATACAGTACCTTCTGGCGGAATTGCTCCTTATACTTACAGTTGGACAGGGTCAAACGCTTATTCTTCTAGCAATCAAAATATAAACACACTAATTGCAGGAAGGTATATACTAACCATTACAGATGTGAATGGCTGTACAGGAATTGATAGCATTACATTAACACAGCCTGATACTTTATTGGGAACAAATGCAAGTCCTGTTTATCAAGGTGGTTATAATATTAGTTGTTTTGGATTGGCTAATGGATCAGTTGATTTAACTGTAGCCGGAGGAACTTCTCCTTTTTTATATGCTTGGACTGGACCAAATGGATTTACTTCAACATTGGAAGACATCAATAATTTATTAGCAGGCACCTATTCCGTTCAAATAACAGATGATAACGGATGTACACATAACTCTTCTATCACATTAACACAGCCAGATTCATTAAGTTTAACAACAGTTCCTTTATTGTTTAATGGAGGTTACAATGTAAGTTGTAATGGTTTTTCTGATGGCGCAATTGATTTAACAGTTGTTGGAGGAACTTCTCCGTTCACGTTCAATTGGAGCAATGGTGGCGTTAATGAAGATTTAAGCAACATTCAAGCTGGTTCGTATTCAGTTATTGTAACAGATACCAATAATTGTACTGCAAACACATCAGTTACATTAACACAGCCACAACCTTTACAAGCGGGAATTACAAGTCCGACATACATTGGAGGAAACAATGTGAGTTGTAACGGATCAAGTGATGGTTCAGTAGATTTACAAGTTTCAGGCGGAACCCCTTCTTATGTGTACAATTGGATAGGACCCAATGGATTTACTAGTACTATTGAAGACCCAACAGCATTAGAAGCAGGAACTTATCAGGTTACCATTACCGACACTAACAGTTGTAGTAAAGTTGATTTTATCACATTGTTAGAACCCGCAATTTTAGATTTAACATTGAATTCACCAACTTACATTGGAGGGTTTAACTTAAGTTGTAATAATGATTCAACAGGTGTTATTGATTTAACCGTTATTGGTGGAATTCCAATGTACAACTATAGTTGGACAGGTTCTTCAGCTTTTTCAAATGCAAATCAAGACATTGCTAATTTAATAGCAGGAACTTATTACATAACAGTTACTGACACTAATAGTTGTGTGAGTTTAGACTCATTAACTATTACTGAACCAAATCCATTGAGTAGCACTGCATTGCTTTCTACTTATGCTGGTGGCAATAATATTAGTTGTAATGGCTCAAATGATGGTGCTATTGACTTAACAATGAATGGAGGAAATCTCAATTACACTTATTCTTGGAGCGGACCAAATGGATTTTTGTCAACTAACGAAGATATTACTAATCTAATTGTAGGAACATATTTAGTAAATGCGATAGATACCAATGGCTGTACTTATGATACAACAATTACCTTAAGTGAACCTTCAGAGTTGATTGATTCAATATACACACCAACATTTATTGGAGAAAATCATATTTCTTGTAATGGATTAAGCGATGGTGCAATTGATGCTTTCATAACAGGGGGAACTACTCCTTTTACAATTTCTTGGGCAGGCCCAAATACTTTTGCATCAACCAGTTTTAATATTTCAGGTTTGGAAGCAGGGTTCTATTATTACACTATAACTGATGTAAACAGTTGTACGTTGTCAGATAGTATTGAATTGATTCAGCCAGATACTTTAAAATCTGTGTTAACAACAACCTTATTCCCAAGCGGACACAATATTGCGTGTATGGGAGATACAACAGGGTTAATTTACACAGCTGTTTCGGGAGGAATTGGAGGCTTTACTTTCAATTGGAGTAATTCAAATACATTTAACAGTTCAGTTCAAAACCCTGATAGTTTATTGGCGGATACTTATTACTTGCTGTTATCAGACACCAACGGTTGTACTTGGAATGATAGCATTGTGTTATCAGAACCAAACTCTATTGTTAGCGGAATTATTACACCAAGTATTTATCCTTCGGGAGATAACATTAGTTGTGATGGATTAAATGATGGAGACTTAAGTGTGGTAGCTAATGGGGGAACACCAGGATATATTTTTGATTGGCGTGGTCCAAATGGATACAGTAACGATAGTACGTTTATAGATTTATTATTTATTGGGGTTTACGATTTAAGACCGTTGCAAAAGGTGGCAAATAAATTTACGAGCTATTTTTTGTCTTATTTTTCAATTATTTAGTTGAAATAACTGTTTTTTACTCTGAAACCAGTTGTTTTTTTGATGCTTTTACTCTA
>Ga0256845_1003324_pt1 | contig 10982 bp, 9 predicted proteins | sample RiftiametaG_FD_189101 | JGI IMG/M metagenome (GOLD analysis project Ga0256845, IMG submission 189101) | Tube worm associated microbial communities from hydrothermal vent at the East Pacific Rise, Pacific Ocean - Riftia | ecosystem: Host-associated > Annelida > Integument > Unclassified ... | reverse complement strand
TAATTCAGCCATTATCGATTCTGCTGATAATATTGATAAGGTAATTGGCAACTTGGCCTTTTCATTATCCCTTTATTCAGGACAAATGTGTACAGCTCCTCAAAATTTTTACATCCCAGCTTCGGGTGTTAAAACTCCAGAGGGTGTTGTTAGTTTTGATGAGTTTGCTCAAAAGTTTGCAGATAATATTCAAGGCTTGGTGGCCAACCCTAAAGCAGGACCATTTGTACTTGGTGCTATCCAAAATAAAAACACCTGTACGCGAGTAGATGAATTTGGTGCTGGTAAGGGTAAAGTGTGGTTAAGTTCAGGTGAAGTTGAAAACCCAATGTTTAAAAATGCTAGAACAGCCACTCCGTTGGTATTGGAGGTTGATGCGCGAAATAAAGAAGAATTTAGCCAAGAACTATTTGGCCCCATTGCCCTTTTAATTAAAACTGAAGATACCAATCAGTCGGTGGCCTTAGCGAAAAAAATGGCCTTAGAGCACGGGGCCATTTCATGTGCGGCATATTCCACCGATTCCGAAATAAAGGAAATGATTGCAGACGAAATGTCGTTGGCAGCAACGCCTGTTTCATTCAACCTCACAGGTGGCATTTATGTAAACCAGCATGCTGGCTTCTCCGATTTTCATGTAACAGGAGGCAACCCAGCTGGCAATGCTTCATTTACTAACCCAGAATATGTGATTAAACGTTTTACGTGGGTTGGGATGAGAGAGCCAATGAGTTAGAAACAGAATCTCTCGCTAGCACATCGCAAACTTGCGTAGTTGGAGATTTTGCATCAAATTTTCTTAACTTCAAATGTTAACAAAGGCAGAGAGCTATGTGGTATATAATTGTATTAGTGGTATTCGGAATTCTTTACTATTTATCAAAATTTGGAAAAAATGAGACGACAAGCAATAAGGTTTCACAAAGCAATAGCTCCTCGTACAAATTTCTTAAAGATGGGATACATACTTACGAAATAACTGGAATTCAGCATTACTTAGAAGGCAAACCTAATATGGAATACCGTAATTTTATAGGGCACGTAAGTACCGAGTATAATCAGTATGACAAAAATGCCATAGCTGTTTATGATACGGATTATGATCAAATTGGATTTACTCCAAAAGGACACCAAAGGGCACACCATACTATTAGTAAAATGTATGGTGGTAAAGTACTTTGCTGGGGAAATGTAAAAAATAATAACGGCTTTTGGAGTGGCTATGTGAATATACCAGTGGGATACAATTTCGAAAAGTTAGAAGAAATATACGATAAGGGTATCATACTAGTTAAGGCTAAAAATAACGGTGATTTATCTATTCATAAGTTTGAAAGTATATTTGCTAAACTAACAGAATTATGAAAAGTACTGGTTTCTCTAGCTAACTGCCTATCTAGCGCAACTTGTGTTTAAAAAGATCTCAATAAATTATAAAAAAGCACCTAAGAAAGAATTAAGTGTAATCGGCACAAGTTGAAAGCTTGCGGGGCTTGGTCGGTAAAATTTTAAATTGCTTCTAATTTTTCAGCCATCCAAAATTTTATGAGTGCTTGTCGAGTTACTCCCATCCTTTTTGCTTCTCTGTCGAAAGAATCAACCATCCAAATTGGGAAATCTACGTTTACACGTTTTTGCTCATAATTAACTCTTTTAGTTTTAGAAGAATCAAAATAGTCAAGGATGTCTTCCTCGTTTGCATCAAACTTTTTATCTAAATCGGCAGTCTTCATTTTCTTGTTATTAATTACCTAATGGTTTAGCTCTATAAAGTTTTATTTCATTGGCTCGTGCCCTTCGTACAGAAATTATCCGAATCTTCGAGTTTCTAATAGTTGTAATTGCAGACCAATGTTTGTTCTTTATTATTCCAATATATAATACCCTTACCTCGTTCAAATTTTTAGCGGGCAATTCTAATAAGTATATATCCTTCCAAAGCTGCTTAGCCTGATTAAAGTCAATTCCATGTTTTATTAAGTTGGAATTACTTTTAATGGGGTCGAATTCAAATTTCATTTGTATGTAATAAAGGTATAATAAAGGTATATAAAAAGCATAATAATTGGCGAATATTTTTAAAATTGGATTTCCCCACAAATAGTTAAATGCAAACATCTTAAAAGATACTTCATATTTAATGGGGTAATTTTGCTCCTTTTATAAAGCACAAATTCTTTTATGAAAGTTTATAACCCTTTCTATTTTCTTGGAGCACTCATAATGCTATTCTTAACCTCAATAGGTTCCTATTCGCAACCATTAGAAACAACAGTACAACGAGGCCATACAAGGGCTGTTCAATCAGTGGATTTTAGCCATGATGGTGCTTTTATTATTTCTGGAAGTGAGGATAAAACCATTAAGTTATGGGAGGTAAGTTCAGGTAGAGAACTCCGAACCTATAATGGGCATCAATCCATTGTAAACGATGTGCTGTTTACCTCAGACGATAAAACCCTTATTTCTGCTTCTAAAGATGGGCATATCTATTTTTGGGATGTAATTACGGGTAATATAATCAAAGGGTATGAGCAACCTAAAGAAAATATTTTAAGGTTAGCACTAAGTCCTGATGGCAACTATTTAGCCGTGGGCAGTACAGGTGATAAAATAAATGTGTACGACACAAGGCTCGATTCTATTATATACTCTGTAAAAGGCTCACGAATGGCTCGTGATAATGTGTTTATTAATGCCCAAGGCACTAAACTTATTACGGGGCTCGATAATCGTAGAGTAATAATTTATGAACTCTCTACAGGGGAACTCTTGAAAGAGTACGCTCCAAGTGATGGTTTTTGTGGAGGCTGTATAACACAGGGTATAACAACACCAAATGATGAATTGATTTTGGCTACGCGAGATGTAGGAATACACCTCTATGAAAAGGATAATCACATAAAAACATTTTGGGAGGAGCCTGAAGAGAATTTTTCTGCACTTAATATTAGTGGAAATGGAGATGTATTAGTTTCTGTAGATGAAGATTCTGTGGTTGTTTGGGACGTACTCAAAGGCAAAAAGAATTATACCTTAGACAATAAGCAAAAAGAACTGTTTCCAAAATATGGTATTGACTTAACCTATAAAATTGTTGAACGTAGATCAGATCAATTTAATGATGCCAATTTTAGCCCTGATGGCCGTTGGCTGGTAACAGGTGATAACAGTAATATCATTACTTTATGGGATGCTAAAACGGGTAATAAAGCTTCTTCATTTTATGGGTATTTGAGTTTTCCACCTGAGGACGGTTTGGGGTTTGACCCTAATTCGTATTGGGAAAGTTTTACAAGTAGCTTACTAACATTAAAAAACGATGTTCAACTTTCGCCTGATGGCAAATATGCCTATCGTTCAAAAATCGGCTTTGAGGTGCGTAAATGGGAATTGGCAACCGGGCAAATAGTGCAACGGTATGGCGGCCATACAAAAGTGGTATTAGATTTTGCACTCTCCAAAAATGGCAGCCAATTGCTAACAGGTAGTGGTGATAGAACGGCACATTTATACGATGCCAATACCGGAGAGCTGATAAAAGAATTTAAAGGCCATCGAGATTTGGTTTGGGATGTTGGGTTTAGCCATGATGAAACCAAAATTGTTACTTCGAGCAGCGATGGCTCAGTAAGAGTGTGGGATATTGAAACAGGAGCCCAACTAACTTATATTTACCTTAGTGACGACCGCAAAAAAATATCCACAGGTTATACTGTTAAATTTTCACCCAATGATCTTTATCTTTTCATAGGCAATACGCAAGGCAAGCTAGAGCGGTGGGAGATTGGCACTGGTAAAAAAGTGCAAGAGTTTGTAGGGCATACCAATGTTTCTATGGATTTTGAGTTTTTTGATAATGGTAAAAAACTAGCTTCGGTAGGATGGGATAATTCTGTTAGAACTTGGGATATGGGTTCAGGATTTCAAATTAGAAAATTTGATGCCCACCAAGATCCTGTGCATGCAGTAGCTATTAGTACTAATAATAGTTGGATGGCCACTGCTGGAACAGATCGAATTGCTATCCTCTGGGATATAAATTCCGGCAAGCTTCTAAAGAAATTTGTGGGGCATAAAAGCATTATTTCGGCTGTTCAATTTTCTCCAGATAATAAGCATCTTATCACTGGCAGTATCGATGGAATAACAAAAATCTGGGATTTAGAAACAGGCCTAGAAGTGATCACTCATTTTGTTATTGGAAAAAATGATTGGCTTGTAAAAAACAAAAAAGGTTATTTTAGTGGAACGGATGGCGCTCAAAAACAAGTATTTTTTGTAAAGGGGAATGAGAGCTTTTCACTGGATCAGTTTTTTAATGAGTACTACGATCCTAAGGTGCTAAAGGGAGTACTGGGTGAAACATCAAGTAGGAATACATTGCTGGAAAAACTTAATAAATTTCCTCCTCCAGTAATTGAGATTGAATACCCAACCTATGGGTTGTCACAGAAAACAACAGCAATTGATGTACTCACTAAAACCATAAATAAAGGAGGTGGAATTAAGTCCATGGCCATTTATCACAATGGTAAAATTATTGAAACACGAGAAAGTGCTGTGCTAAAGAAAGTGGCAAAGGATAAATCTATTATTCAGAAATTTAAACTTGATTTGGTTCCTGGCACTAATGTTATAAAAATTGTGGCAACCAACAATGCTTCCATTGAATCTAAACCAGCGGAGGTTGTAGTGGAGTATCAAACACCTACCCAAGAAACGGTGCTTTATGTGTTGGCCATAGGAATCAATATCTATAAGAATGAGGCGCTCAATTTGAATTATGCTAAAAATGATGCAGAATCTTTTGTAGAGCTAATAAAAAAGAAGAGTAATGTATTATTTGATAAAGTAGAAACACACGAACTTTATGATGAAGAGGCCACTCGAACCAATATTATGGGTGTGTTAGATCTGCTTTCTAATAAAATTAATCCAGGCGATGTGTTTTATTTTTATTATGCAGGCCACGGTAGTATGGTGGATGAACAATTCTATTTTGTGCCTACCAACAATACACGATTATATAGTAAGGATAAATTAGTGAAGGATGGAATATCAGCGGAGCAACTTCGTGATAAATTTCAAAAGATATCCGCCTTAAAACAGTTGGTAATTATTGATGCCTGCCAATCGGGTGGATCAGCTGAGTTATTAGCAGAGCGAGGAAGTATGGAAGAGAAGGCAATGGCTCAACTATCTAGAAGCGCAGGTATTCACGTGCTTTCTGCCGCTGGTAGCGAACAATTTGCTACTGAGTTTGATGAATTAGGCCATGGTGTATTTACCTATGCATTACTAGAAGCACTAGATGGGAAAGCTGATGGTGCACCCAAGGATGGAACTGTAACTATTTATGAATTAAAGGGTTATATCGATTCTTTAGTGCCAGAATACAGCCAGAAGTATAAGGGTAAAACACAATATCCTTATACGTTTTCGCGTGGGCATGATTTTCCTGTAACAATTATAAAATAAAGTTGACCTAAATCATTTTATAATAAGACAAAAAGGTCTTGTTTTGTGGTAAGAATATTTTTTATGGTTCGAAGCCTCATTTCTTCTCTGCTTTTAGCACTCATCCTGTTCACCCAGTTTTATAATTCGGCTGTATGGTTAAGGTATGAGCTAAATGTGGAAGAAATTACGGAGCTGTTTTGTGTTAATAAAGATAAGCCTGCCTTAATGTGTAACGGTAAATGTTATGTTAAGGGCGAGCTAATCGATATCGATATTTTTCCCCAAACACCCCAGGCCCCAGTTACAGAGGTTTCTTATTTACCAGCCATAAAACTTTTTGTAGTTCAGGAGTCCGTTTTTGTGGCTTCAGTTCTTAGCGATATATTGGATTCTCCGCAAGGAACCTATATTACTTCTTGGAGCTCAGAAATTCCAGAGCCTCCATTTATTCCGCCCCGGTTATTGGCCTAATTGCATATACACTTTGTTTAAATTCAGTATTGCTTTTTCAGAATGGCAAAAACTAATTGCAATCAATTAATATGATTGAAAAATAGGGTGTTCTCTTGCCCCTGTAAGGCATAATAAATTTCTCATTGCTGGATTGTGGATCATAAACCTTAATTGATCCCAGCCAATAACCTACATATACTAATGAAGATTAATACCATTATAGCTGCCATTTTGGTGGTACTAACAGCTTATAGCTGTAAAAATACAGAAGAACCTGCCCCTTTCGAACCATTTAAAGATATGGTTAAAATAGCTACCGCACCTACTGGCTCTGGCGCTTATAAAATTGATGTATATCTAAAAGAAGACGCATTTGTTGGATATAATAACCTGTACTTGTCAGTGTACGATTCTGCTTCTGGTGAGGTGGCTTCTGATTGGTCAGCTTCTATTTCTACACTTATGACCATGATGACTGATATGGGCACGATGAAGCACACTTGTCCATTGGAACAACCAATCTATAATTCAGAAATGAAAGCGTATGAAGGAGCTGCCATGTTTGTGATGCCAACAACTGATATGGGCACTTGGCAGTTTACTATTAACTACGTAAATGGAAATATGGAAGGGGAGCTTTCTTTCCCAATTATCGTAAAAGAAAAAGAGAACAAGGCGATGATATCATTTGTGTCAGAGGCTGACCAAACAACTAAATTCTTTGTGGCTATCATTCAGCCAGAGCTACCAGATGTTGGTATTAATGATTTTGAAATTGGTATTTATACCAAAGAATCAATGATGAGTTTTCCAGCTGTTGATGATTATACCGTGGTAATTGAGCCTGAAATGCCTTCTATGGGCCATGGCAGTCCTGATAATGTAGACCCAGTTAGCGTTGGGAATGGACATTATAAAGGAAATGTAAACTTTACAATGACTGGCTTTTGGAGGGTACATATGACCATCACAAATACAGCCAATCAAGTGGTCGTAGAAGACTCGTATTTTGATATTGAGTTTTAAATAATAGCGGAATGAAAAGTATTGTTAGTTTGTTTTTGATTGGGTTGTGTCCAGCTGTACTGCTGGCTCAACCCAGTCTTTTTTTGAATGCGAATCAAGACTCGATCAAAACATATCAATTAAAAGAAGTAACTGTCTCAAATGAGGCAATCGATGGTGTTGTAAAAGGAGCACAGTCTCAATCAACCACAGATAATGTTGAACACTATCTCAAGAAATTAAATGGAGTAGATTTAATTAATCGAGGAGTGTATGCAGCAGAACCTGTTTACCGTGGAATGTCAGGGGAAAGAGCTCCTGTTACCATAAATAACATGAAAATATTTGGGGCTTGTACCGATAAAATGGATCCTACCAACTCCTATGTCTCTGCTAATAATTTAAAATCTATTAAAGTGGTTAAAGATGTAGGTTCTGCAGAGTCTATGAATAGTACTTCAGGAGTAATTGCGTTTAAAACCAAGTCGCCTATTTTTAGTAAACAGCCCAAATGGAATGGGCAAGTTGGTGGAGGTTATCGCTCCGTAAATGGAGAATATAATGGTCAGTTTAGTACTTCATACAGTAGGTCCAATTGGGCAGTGCGCACAAATGGAACTTATCGAAAGGCAGGTAATTACAAAGCTGGAGGTGGAGAAGAAGTTAAATTTTCTCAATATGAAAAAACAAATTTGGCGGTAAGTGCTAGTAATTTGCTTAATGAAAGTACGATTATTAACGCGGAGTATATTTTTGATTTAGCGCAAAATGTTGGCTATCCTGCCTTACCAATGGATGTTTCTACGGCCAGAGGCAATATTTATTCAATCACTATGAATAAATATATGGGACCAAATCAACTGGATGTTAAAATTTATGGCAGTAATATTTTGCATGTTATGGATGATTCGCATCGTACCGTAATTATGCATATGGATATGCCTGGTTGGAGCAATACATATGGAGCAAATTTAAATTGGAGCAAGGAAACCGAGAATAATCGATGGTCAACTTCATTGGATTATTATATAAACCAATCTAGAGCGGAGATGACCATGTTTCCTGATGGTGAAATACCAATGTATATGCTCACTTGGCCAGATGTGATGAAGAATTCAGTGGCAGTAGCTTTTTCGAATAAAAGGACGATTTCAGATAACACTTCGTTATCGCTTTCTGCTAAATTTGAACTAGGCGCTAATGAGATTAAAGATGAGTTTGGAATTAAACAATTAGAAGCCATTGGTATTTTGGGAGTAACAGGTAACACGTTTATTTTACCCTCTGTATCTGGTGAGTTGGTGCAGCACCTTTCTTCAACAATTAATTGGAATGTGATGGCCGCTTTTGGGCAGCGCCAAGGCAGTGTATCCGAAGGATTTGGCTATTATTTATACAATAGCCAAGACAACTACGATTACATTGGCGACCCTCGTTTGGCTACTGAAACCACCTATCGGTTGGAAACAGGATTAACTGGTGCAGAGGCTAAATTGAACTGGAGCTTACAAGTATTTGGTTATCACATGCCTAATTATATTATAGGAAAAATAAAAGAAGGCTATAGCCCAATGACCATTGGTGCTTCGGGTGTAAAGTTTTATGTGAATTTGCCCTATGCTCAAATGACTGGGTTTGAAGGTGGATTTGGGTATCAATTTAATGAGTTAGTATCTTTTAATACTCAGGTGCAATACACCTATGGAATAGATTTCAATAATGAATCGTTGCCATTATTACCTCCTTTAAAAAACACAACGGCACTAAATTTTAGTACTTCAAATTGGAGCGCTGGAGTTGAATTAAGAAGTGCTTTGGCTCAAAATAATCCAAGAGTAAGCTTTGGTGAAACAGCTACTCCTGGATATGGAATATTAAATATGGATGTAGGATATAATTTTTTATTAAATAATACAGGCCTACGATTGGGTTTACAAGCAAAAAACTTGTTGGATCAATATTATTGGGATCATTTAGATTTTAATAATATCCCAAGTCCTGGCAGGAGTATTAATTTTTCTGTTTTAATCAGTTGGGAATAAAATGCGTATAAGATTAGGTTAGAGTTTTTTTATACCAATTTCTCAGGGTAAGAGCCGGCTTTAACGAGTCGGCTTATTTTTTCTTCTACCACTGGTTTGTCCTCTTTATAGGTTACGCCCATCCACTGTGCTGTACTTTCTAAGACCTTAATTTTAAGCCCTTTTTGCTCCATCATTGTAGATACAATAGAAGGAATATAGAATTCAGCTTTTTCGTTTTCGAAATTGTTCTGTACAAAGGCCTTAAACTGGGCTTCGGCCTCATCGAAGAAATTCGGCATAAAACCCCAGAAATTCATAGATACATAGGTGCTTTCGTCCAATGGAGTTTGGTTGCCTTCATCATCTTTAAAAACGACTTTGCCCTCTATTCGCTCAATATTTGTACGCTCCGTAATGGTATGCAAATAATTATCTTTATCAGTTTCGCAAATACCACGGGATACAAACCCATGGTCTGATAAAGTGTTCTTTAAGATGTAGCCCACCATTGCATTTTCACTATCTGAAATGCCATTTTGCAAATAAGCACTTATGGTTTTAAAGGCATTAGAGCCATAAAAATCATCGGCATTAATTACCGCAAAAGGTTCGTTGATTAAATTTTTAGCCACCATAACTGCATGGCCAGTACCCCAAGGTTTTTTGCGCTCAGGCAAATTATCGATGCCTTCAATAGGTACATTCACTTCTTGAATGGCGTATTCAATCGTGATTTTATCTCCCCATCTAGTGTCAAATAGCGCTTTCATATCGTCCAAAATGTTTTGGCGTACTACCATTACAATTTTGCCAAATCCAGCTTGAATGGCATCGTAAATAGAGTAATCGATAATAGTTTCGCCAGAAGGACCAACTTGATCGGCTTGTTTGAGGCCACCGTAACGGCTGCCCATGCCAGCGGCAAGTACGAGTAGGGTAGGTTTCATATATTAGATGTTAGATAATTAGACTAAAGATGTTAGATAAAAAACAGAAGATGTAGAAGATCGTCAGTCTGAATTTATTCGGAATCTTATTAAGGTTTATGCTAGGTCCTGAAACAAGTTGAGGATGACTGCAATAGGCATAAAATAAAAAAGACACAAGACTTAAACTAGTAAAGTCTAATATCTTGTGTCTAACAATCTGTTATCTTTTTTTACAATTGAGCATCAAGCTTACCAGCTAAAACAGCCTTAGGCACTGCACCAATTTGCTTATCAACGATTTCACCGTTTTTAAAGATTAATAAAGTAGGAATACTTCTAATTCCAAATTCAGCTGAAGTAGAAGGATTTTCATCTACATTTACTTTTGCGATAATTGCTTTACCATTGTAATCTGCAGCTAATTCTTTAACAATTGGCCCAATCATTTTACAAGGACCACACCATTCTGCCCAAAAATCAACCAAAACAGGTTTGTCTGTATCTAAAACTTCTTTAAAGTTAGCATCTGTTATAATTTGTGCTTCCATTATATATGTATTAAAATTTTGTTTCTGTTGAACGCAAATATATTACAAATAATTCCCAACGATTGTAATATTAATAAGTAAAGAGGCTGCTTTTTTATGATGAGCTCGATCCTTTTCTCTCAGGCACATTTTTTATTCCGAGGAACGATGAATCTTATAAGATATTTATAATTAGACCTCAACAAAAAGAAGATTTCTCGTTCCTCGAAATAGCAAAGAACACCATTAATAAATACTACTAACTCTTAGCAAACTTCTTAAAATCTCTTCTTGTTTCAGGCGGAGCTTCTATTTTGTCAGTTACGATTTTGTATTTAACAGAGTCGAGCAGCATTAAGCCATTTACTAATTCGTTGGTTGGGTTTACTAAGTATTTTTTAGATAGAAGCTCTACACGTAAGCTTTCGGTTTCACTGTAAAGAGTTATAATAAATTTGCACTTGCCGGGGTTTTCAATAGCTAACATTTCTATTTTATCAACCAACTCTTCAGTAAGGGTGGCAACCTCAAGACTTATCCTTATTTCCTTGCTTAGATCTTCTCTAATACTAGATAATAAT
>Ga0256845_1003323_pt1 | contig 10982 bp, 10 predicted proteins | sample RiftiametaG_FD_189101 | JGI IMG/M metagenome (GOLD analysis project Ga0256845, IMG submission 189101) | Tube worm associated microbial communities from hydrothermal vent at the East Pacific Rise, Pacific Ocean - Riftia | ecosystem: Host-associated > Annelida > Integument > Unclassified ... | reverse complement strand
GCACTTTTGGCGTGGTATTTCTACAGAGAGATGGGTCTCTAAGCGGGAGTCGAGCGGCAAAGCCACTCTTCTTTGGTCAAGCCAGTCACCACCGATTTTAGCGCGGTGGCGAGAGAGTGCTTCGCTGAGTCCGGGCCATGCGGAGTCCACTTTGGCCACATGAGTACTGGCCCCCCGGGCGCCCACCGCTCGGGCTACTTCTTGGGAGCGGCCTCGGGGGACATTGTGCATTCCAAGAGAAGCAAACCCCTGACCTTGAGCTATTCGTGCCGCAAGATAAAGTCGTTTACCCGTTTTTGGGCAAAGCATCAGGGTGGGTAGATTGTCGGGCGCTTCGTCCACACCAAATTGCGTGCCGTCGTCTCCGTAGGAATGGAGATCGAGATCTTCTATAGAGGCGCTGCCGCGGGCGTAGACCAAGGCGCAATGCCCTGGGGGGACAAAAACAAAGCCGTCCAGAGTGTCCCCAGGTACTCCGGAGCCATAGGATACGAGCTGAAGGGGGCCTGCCCCCGCTGCGATGGCCGCTCGTGAGGTGTCTCTTAGCCAGGCCGAGCCCACATCGTCTTCGGCGTCTTCGACTTTTGCTCCAGGGGATTGGGGCTGGGTTATGATTCGGGGAGAGGGGGCACAGGCGAGGAGAGCGCTGGCGCCCAGAACTACCTGAAGCAATCCTAAGGCTGTGCGGAGGCTTTTCATTGGGGCGCTTCTCCACTGATTTGCCAAATACCCAAGATCCACGCAACACCTGTGCCCAAGGCTTGAGCCTCTATTCGCACCGGGTTGATCTCTTGGCTACAGAAAGTAAGGGAAGCGCCCACACCGTTCTTTAGACTTTGAGTCTCTCGAAAGCCACCTTGCATCTCGATTGCAAGGGCAACTCGCTTGAGTTTACCGCGAATTGGAGCAATGGCAGCGATATAACAAGCGCCCAACTCGCTGGAGAAAGCCAGGTGTGTTGTGCCCCGCACTCCCAGGCTTGCAAAAACGGGACGCCCCTCGAGAGGGTCCAGACGGTTGTTCCACATTGCGCGCGCCAATTGCGATCTGGCCACCGCGCCCCAGACTAAAGGGATGCCAGCGGGCAGTTCCCATGTCGACTGCAGCAAGGAAATCTCCGCGCCAGGTCGAGCACCAGAAAATTCAATGGTGACTCGCTCGGTGCGCCCCACACAATGGGAAAGGCTGACTTCTCCACTGTGCTCTTCGTCCACCTGAAGAACTTCACCCGTGGAAAGAGCGAAGAGCTTTCCGTCCAAATCAGGTGGGGCCGGGGGATGGGGTTCGGCGAGCAGGTCCAGGCTATGGCATCCTGCTGTGAGGTGCACGACCGTAGAGCCTCTTCCAGAGGAGTTTGCTTGGAGGCCGCTCACGGTCATAGAATGTGCGCCCCGCAGACGATTACTGTCCTTTTTTTTGCTGAGCCTCTCCTTGAGAGGCGCCAGATAAGGTCGACGCCCTACCTGAGGGGAGGGCAAACTGGGCCCAGCATTTCGACCCTGTAACAATTCACTTGCAGGGGTCGGTGGGTGCTCCGAGCTGCTCACAATGAACTCAACGATACCACGCCGTGAACGCATTTTGAGTGCAAGGCCGAGGAGCAATGGTTTTCTGGCACCGCAGCGCGTGATTTCTGCCACGCCAGCGGCACTAGGAATGGGCCAGGCCCGGCGGCGAGGGGTCTGTTCGTTTTGTGGAAAGACGAGCAAGAAAGAGAGGTTTGGCGTGGCGAGCGCCGCCACCGTAATGCATCCCTCTGTGTCGGGATTGAGTACCTCGGGGGGAAGAATTACAGGCGACGTTTGCCCCCCTTCTATGAGACGCGGCCGCGTTCGGTAAGTGGGGCCGTCTTTTCCCCAAAGACGATGTAGCCTCTCGGCTTGCCGCCCTAGGTTTCCCTGAGACCACGAGTCAGGGGTGTTGCTGGGCGGAGCCTCGCCGATTTGTTCGAGCCTTTTGGGGCGTGCAAGCTCTTCGCAGTAAGCCGCGGGTAAGAGAGGGCCCATAAAGAGTGCGACTACGCCGGCGAAGGAGCCCAAGGCTGGGGAGAATTTGAAGGGGGAGCGGAGAAACATGGTTGAGCCGGCGGCAGCAGATGCGCCACGCCTTTTGGCTAGCCTACCGGAGCGCGTTGTGCCTCGCTAGCGCCCCCTCGTGCACGCAGACTTTCTGCGTGGTGAGCCGTTGTTTAATCGAGCACTGTAAAAGGAGATTCGACGAATGTCCTCGATGAGTCTTCCCAAACAAAAAGGCGGTGGTTGCTCACAACCCCTTTGTCTACCGCGGTGACTAGGTAACAAAGATTGTAAATTGGATCTGACTTTCCACCCATTGTCATGCTGGCCGCGTCTTCTTCGGAAAAATATGAGCCGCAGTCCAGATGTGAGTGAAAGAAGACCTTGACTGCGCGTTGGGCCGCTCCAGCTTTGCTGATGGCTTTTTCGAACTTGAGGCCGTTGATTTTGAAATAATCATGACCTGTTCGGGGGTGCCCTTCCGGGTCGACTTGATGATATTTGTTTGCGAGATTTTGAAGCTCGGTTGCGCTTTCACAGAGAGCGGTATCGCTCAAAGGTCCCTCAAGGTACCCGCACGCTTCTTCATCGCGCCCATAGGCGCTTACAGCAGCATTCTCGATTACATCGATGCAGGCACGAGTGATGCTTAAGTTGCCAGCAATCCAAGGGTATTCGTTTGTTGTTACCATTTGTATTTTTTCTCCCAGCGGACTGGATCAAAGTAGCGATCGCCTCTGTCGCAAGCCACGGTCACCACACAACCACCGCCGTCTTCTTTTTGAGCTCGTTCGGCCAAGATAAGAGCTGCTGCGATATTGGCCCCGCCGGAGTGACCGATGAAGAGACCTTCTTCTTCGGCCACGCGCTCGGACATATCCCACCCTGCATCGGTCGAGATGGGTAAGATTTCATCGGGAGTGTTGGCGTCGTAAATGTCGGGAACAATACTAGAGGCCATATGTTTTAAGCCCTCAAGACCGTGCATTGCTTCTGCAGGCTCTGCAGCGACGCAATGAATCTTACGGGTATGCTGGTGCAGGCGCCTTGTTGTGCCCATGGCAGTGCCACTTGTGCCCAGCGCGGCGACAAAGTGAGTGATTTTATCGCCCACAGCCTCCAAAATTTCTCGACCAGTCCCGTGATAATGGGCCAGGGGATTGGAGGGGTTGCGATATTGATCGGGATAAAAGTAGCGATCAGGGTTTTCGGCGACAATTTTTCGTACCAGACGAATTGCGCCATCGGAGCCTTCCATGGGGGAGCTGTAAATTAGCTCTGCCCCGTACGCTTGGGTGATGTTTTTGCGCGCCTGGGAGGCGTTTTTTGGTAAAACCAGCTGAACCTTGTAGCCCATTGCCGCTCCAATCATCGAGTAAGCTACCCCGGTATTGCCGCTGGTAGCATCAATGAGAACTTTATCAGTCGTGAAGCGCCCGTCGCCGATGGCGTCTTGCACCATACGCAGAGCCGGGCGATCTTTTACAGACCCCCCCGGGTTCATGAACTCCAATTTAACAAACACCTCCACGTCGGGCACATGGCTCGCGACTTTTTTAAGTCTGAGGAGGGGGGTATTGCCAATGCCGTCGAGAATATTCCCGAGACGACGTGAGCGATGCAAACGCAAAGTCATGATGAAACTTGTGGGGGGCTTTGAGGTTTTGCTGCCTTTGGAGCGCGAATATTCAACACATCAAGAGCAGAAGCGAGGGCGGTTGCAGCTCCCCATCCTACCCCTCGGGCAACAGGATGGCGAAATGCCTCGCGCAGCGAAGCTGAGATGTGCACGGGAGGCGCCCCGCCTAAGCCGCGGCCCTTTTTGGAAACTGGCACCGGGGCCTTCATGCCTGCTGCAGTTCCGTAGAGAAGTGCACAGGTAACCCCCCATTCGTCCAAATCAGCCGAGAGACGTAAGGTACTTGCCTGGAGACGTTCTTGCCCCGCGGGGCCGATCTCGACCAATTGCCTTTGGCGCGCGAACTTTTCGGAACTGCTCATGACGAAACTATTCAGCGACCGCCAGCGATTGCAGGTACGATGCTGACCTCGTCCCCGTCTTTGAGATCGGTGTCGAGTCCGTCCAAGAAGCGGATGTCTTCTTCGCCAACATAGAGGTTCACAAAGCGACGCACGCCTTTGTCGTCCATGAGACGCTCTTTCATGCCCACGTGATTGGTTTCGAGGGTTTCTACTAGCTCGCGAATATTCTTTGCTTCAAGCTCGACGCTTTCGGCTCCGCCAGTGAGAGTACGTAGAGGGGTGGGGATACGAACGGTAATTGCCATGATAGTTTTCTTTCTTTGGGGCTCGATTAGAGGGTGGAACCCAGGGGTTGTTGTCCCGGGTTTTCGTAAAATGTGGAACAAATCGCACGAATGCGAGGAGAAGAAGGGGAGGGCGCAGCGCTACAGAGGGGGCAGGCCATTCTGGCTGCGATGGGAACCGCGCGCAGGGCTTGTTTCTTCCCGTCGAAGGAAAAAAGCTGCCCGACTCTAGAGTTGTCGCCCAAGAGGACATCAAGAGTCAGGTCGGCCATGAGGGCTCCAAGGACTCCTACCACCGGCCCAAGAACTCCGGCTTCGGCGCAGTTGGGAGCTGCCTCGGGTGGTAAAATATCTTCAAAGAGGCAACGATAGCAGGGAGCTCCCTCCGGGGAGATGCTCCAAGCGGTGCCTCTAAATTGTACGCCTGCCCCATGCACGATGGGTCGATTTTCTAAAAAGCTGGCGTCAGAAGCGAGAAATTTTGTAGCAAAATTATCAGCACCCTCAACGACTACATCTACAGAGCGAATCATTTCGCGAGCGCACTCTGGAAGGAGCCGGCTGCGGACGAGACGAACATTTTGGGCCCCCTCGGCGAGCAAGCGTGTTTTGGCAACATCGAGCTTCTCTTTGCCCACATCATTTGCCGAAAAGAGAATTTGACGATGTAAGTTGCTTTCTTCGACGACATCATCATCGCAGAGTACCAACTCGCCCACCCCGGCGCGCGCAAGAGCAAGTGCAGCTGGACAACCCAGGCCTCCCACTCCGACAATTAGGGCGCTTTTGTCGCCTAGACTCTGTGCCTTAGTCGGCAAAATGAGCGTCCAGACTGAAGTAACGCTCACCTGTATCACAAAGAATTGTGACCACGACTTTGCCCGGCCCCAATTCGCGTGCGACATCGAGAGCGATGGCTACATTGGCTCCTGATGAGAGCCCGACAAGCGCGCCTTCTTGATGGCCGAGAAGTTTCTTTGTGTCGTAGGCCGTGCGATCGCTCACGGTGCGCACTTCATCTATGAATGCAGAGTCGTAGTTTTTTGGTATAAAACCAGCTGCGATGCCTTGAATCTTTGAGGGGCCCACTTCGCCCCTTGAAATGGTAGCGCAGCTCTCGGGCTCTACGGCTATTACCTGACACTGAGGATAGACCTCTTTGAGGCGTTTACCTACGCCACTAATTGTACCCCCGGTGCCGACAGCCGCGACAAAAGCGTCGATGGGCGTGCCTTGCAAAGAGTGAATGATCTCCTCGGCGGTGTGAGTGTAATGCACCAAGGGATTGCACCCATTGTCAAATTGCCCAGGCAAATACGAGTCAGCAATTTCTTCGCCCAATTGGCCTGCGCGCTCTATGGCGCCCTCCATCTGCTTTTCTGCCGGCGTAAGAATGACCTCAGCACCGTACGCTTTGAGTAGTTGTCGCCGCTCCAAACTCATGCTCTCGGGCATGGTGAGCAGGCATCGATAGCCCCGCTGCCGACAAACTACAGCAAGGCCAATACCCGTATTGCCGCTTGTTGGTTCAATCACTGTTCCGCCTGGCTTGAGCTTGCCTGATGCTTCGGCTGCTTCAATCATGGCGAGGGCGATACGGTCTTTTACCGAACCACCGGGATTTGCCGCTTCCATCTTACCAAAAACCCAAGCCCGCTCGCTTTCTGTGCCGAGCTGACTGATACGCAATAGGGGGGTATCATGAATTAAATCGGCCAAATCGTCATAAATGAGATCTTGGGGCGCGGCGGCGGGAGTGGAGGTCGCTAAATCGATGGTCATCGTCTTTAATTCTTGATCATTCATGGGCTGCAGCATCTTTTAAAAATGGCGCAAAACCTAGATGGAATAGGAGTAGCCTTCGGCTCCAGGCCGGCGAATACCCAGAGCATCAGCCTTGGTGCAAACATCGGCGATGGTGACCCCGTTGAGACAGAGCTCCAATTGCTCAGAAACCTCTGCGAGTATGGAATCTGTCGCCCGTTGCCCATCTGTCAGATGAGGATCGCTTTGTTTGTTTTGAGTGCCAGAAGACTCGCCCAATGCCACGGGCCCCTCAATGATGCGTACTACCTCGCCGAGAGCGATTTCGTGAGCAGGACGCGCGAGGAGATACCCCCCTTGGGGCCCCCTTTTTGAACCGACAATACCCGAGCGTTTTAGGTCCTGAAAAATTTGCTCTAAGAAGCGCTGGGGAATGCCCTGACGCTCCGCGATATCTCGCACCTGGGTGGGCTGTCCCTCGTTGTAAAACGCGATGTCGAAGAGTGCGCGTACTGCATATCGACCTTTACTGGACAGCTTCACGTTGATGTAATGCATTCTTGCATCGGAAATGTCAAGAATAGCTTCAAGCAGTAGCGTTCTATATAAAAATACGCAGTCATTTTAAGTACTTAAACCACCACGCCGCGCGTTGTTTTCAAGCTAGAGCGCGCCAAAAAGGAAAATAGAAACCACCAGCCTCAATAAAGAAGGGCGCCCTTGGACGCCCTTCACCCCTCTTTTCCCTTTTTTGTCCAACAATTCGGCAATTCTTGAGCGAAAAACCAGGTCGTTGGATTCATTGGGTGTCCAGTTGGTCACTCGTGCAGTTTACAAGTCCCCCTCGAAAATTGCACAGGATCAAAAGAAGACCAGGTACCATTCCCTTGTGAGCGGCCTTCGCTTTGCAATTCCCCCCCGGGATGCTGACGCTGAGACTCTTGAGTCTCTCTGCTTTTCACAAGGAACATGGCTCGTAAATGATGCACGGGCGGGGCGATAAACGCAAGTGGGTACCAAAAATAGCGGCGCGTCCTTATGAGGTTTAGGCGAGAGGAGCGGGTTGCTCATAAAGAGCGTTCAATTGCTCGCCATAGCGCGCCAAAATATTGCGGCGCTTTATTTTCATGGAGGGAGTGAGCATGTCATTGTCGGCCGTAAAATCTTCTAGGGTGATGAGGAGATTGCGCGGAACTTCGTAGGACTTGAAATTGCGTGCAAACTTTTCGACCTGCTTTTGCAATAACTCCTTTATTTGGGGGCTGCTCTCGATGTTATCCATTACGATGCCTTCTTTGGTACATTGCTTTTCGAGGGCGGCTAAATCGGGTACTAAAATAGCGACGTTGTGCCGGCGATTGGCCCCATGCAGCATGATATTGGCAATGAGCGGCGAGAGCTTGAGATCTTCTTCGAGAGGCGAGGGTACGACGTATTTACCGTTTTCTAGCTTGTATTGCTCTTTGATGCGCCCGGTGATGAATAGATAGCCATCGTCATCGATGTGTCCCATGTCGCCTGTGCGTAGGGCACCGTCTTCGCAAAAGACTTTGGAGTTCTCATCATCACGGTTGTGATACCCTTGCATCACATTGTGTCCCATAACGATGACCTCACCGTCACTTTCTTTACCCGTGGCCGAGTGATCAATTCTTAGACTCACACCCTCGATGCACTTACCTACGCTGCCAATTTTTCGATTGTTTTTGTAGTTGATAGTGATAACTGGGCTGGTTTCTGTAAGGCCGTAACCCTCATAGACGTCGATGCCTAACGAATCGATAAATTCGGCAACCTGCGTGCTCAAAGCTGCGCTCCCGCTGACGACAAAGCGCAGACGGCCGCCGAACTTCTGCCGAACTTTTGAAAAGATCAGTTTTTCGGCCATCGAAAGGCAGGTGCTTTCAACGAAACCGAGGGAAGTGCCCCCATTTTTCTTAGATGCCGCCGCTACGCCCGCACGAAAGAGCTTGCGAATTACGCCCGGCTTTTCGACCATCTGTTTGTTCACCCCGTCGTAAATACGATTAAAAATACGTGGAACAGCCACGAGTACCGTGGGGCGAACCACCGGTAAATTCGTAATCAAGTTGGGGACGGCGTCATTGATGGCCATGCAAGCGCCCACATGAATGAAGGTGGTCAACTCGGCGGTAAAACCAAAGACGTGGGCCCAAGGCAGAAATGCAAGGGAGCGGTCGTGCTCGTTGAAGTCAAAACGCGCGCTTGCATGGAGGGCGTTTTTTGAAAAATTACCGTGACTTAGTTTGACCCCTTTGGGGTTGCCCGTTGTACCAGAGGTATAGACAAAGCCGGCGAGATCATCGCTGGAGATGTCCGCGACCTCATGCGGCGACTCACGACCAAGAGCGAGCAAGCGCTGAAAACTGTCGGGTTCGTCGCTGGCAAGTTCGAGGCCAATGACAAACTCCAAAGTCTCACTGCTTTGCTGGAACGATTTTAACTTTTCGTAAATTTGGTTCGTAGCGCCCACCGCTAACTTGGCTCCACAATCGTCCAAAATGAACGACCATTCGCTTGGCTTTTGCGCCTCGTACATGGGCACTATGCAAGCGCCTAACCCGTAGGAAGCAAAGGCCATTACTGCCCACTCGCTGCGGTTGTTCGACACAAGAGCCACGCGGTCGCCCTTTTGAATGCCCAATTGGGCCAAGCCAGCCCGTGCTTGATCGACCAGGACGCCGAATTCGCGAAAATGCATCCATGACCAGCTGCCGTCTGGCTGCTTTTCGCCAAAGAGCTCGCGGTCGGGATAGTCCTGAAGGGAATTTTGAAGGAGTTCGACCAGTGTTGAAAAGTGTCGCGACATAGCTAGCCCAAAGGATAGGCTAGGGCCGTTCGAGGGGTCAACGAAGCTCCCCGATCCCCCAGGTTCGTGCTAAGTAGGCGCTCCCTCGTTTCGCGGGACCCCAGAAATAGTACTTATGCCCTCATTTAGTGTTGTCACATTTGGTTGTCAGATGAACGCCCATGACTCTTCTCGTATGGAAGAGGTCTTGCTGGGGGCGGGTTATGGGGAGGCGCGATCTCCTGAGGAAGCCGACGTGGTCTTACTCAATACGTGCAGTATTCGGGAAAAAGCCGAACAAAAGTTACGGAGCGAAGTGGGACGATTGGGGCTTTTAAAAAAGAAACGGCCCGAGTTGGTGATTGGTGTGGCGGGGTGTGTGGCTCAGCAAGAGGGTGAGAAATTGCTCAAGTCCTTGCCCCAAATAGATTTGGTCATCGGCCCCGACAATATTCCGGAGTTGCCCAGTTTATTAGCTGATTTAGAGACTGGCGGATTGCCCCAGGTGCGCACCGTATTTGACGTAGAGGAGCCTTCTTTTTTGGCAGCGGCTCCCTCCCCTGGACGCTGCGGGGCCACGGCATTTGTAACTGTGATGAAAGGCTGTAACGAGCGCTGCTCCTATTGCATTGTGCCTTACACTCGCGGGCCTGAGCGCTATCGTGCTTCTGGCGAAATTTTAGAAGAAGTTAAACGATTTGTTGCCGCCGGTGTGCGAGAGATCACTCTCCTCGGGCAGACCGTCAATAGCTACATTGACCCAAGTTCGTCGTTGCCTCAGGCCGAGAAAGAAGAGAGCTGCCGTTGGAAACACACGCGTGGCTCCCTAGCCCAACAGGACGAAACCGAGTTCCCTGCCTTATTGAGAGCCATTGCGGCCTACGTGCCCACGCTCAAGCGTTTGCGCTATGTGAGTCCTCATCCTCGCCATTTGACCACATCGCTCATTAAAGCCCATCAGGATTTGTCGGTTCTATCGACCCATGTGCACATGCCTGTCCAGTCGGGCAGTGACTCACTCTTAAAACGCATGTTGAGGCGTTATACAGCCGCTGAATTCATTGAACGCACGGATGCCCTGCGCGACGCAGTTCCTGGCCTTACGCTTTCTACTGATATGATTGTGGGTTTTCCGGGCGAATCAGACGCCGATTTTGAGGCAACACTGGATCTCGTACGCCGAGCCGGTTTTGTTTCTCTTTATGGCTTTACCTATTCTCAGCGGCCGTTTACGCCAGCGCTCAATTTAAAAGAGGACGTGAGCCGGGAAGAAAAGGGTCGGAGGCTACAACGGCTTTTTGCCGTGGTTGATGAACAAAAGGCCAAACACTTGGGCAGTTTGGTCGGAAAAACCCGCGAGGTGTTGATTGAAGGTCACGCCAAAACCGGCAATTGGACGGGGCGCACTATGGGGAACGAAATTGTGCACTTGGGACCAGGGCTTGATGGTGAATTGCCCGAGACGGTACAAGTTGGGGCTCTGGTAAAGGTAAGCATTGCTGAGGCTTATAAAAATTCCCTCGCAGCCACCTTTGTCGAAGTGGTCTCGGAAGCATTGGTTGTGCCGAAGTTGGCCCCTCAAGTTCCTCAACCGCCTGCCTTAAATGACTCAAAGAAGAATGGCAAATTGCAACTCAACGTTGTGAGTTAAGTGGTACGACAATGGCCCTGTGTAAAAGTTTTGATTCGATTGCTCCCCAAGTTGCAAAAGGTGTCTTTTTAGCGGAAAACTGCACGCTTGTGGGGGACGTGGTCATCGGTGCCGGCTCTAATATTTGGTACGGCACCGTAATACGCGGCGATGTGGGCAAGGTGCGCATTGGTGAGCGAGTGAACGTGCAAGACCTCTCTTGTATTCACATGACGACAGATATCTCAAATTCTTTCATTGCCGACGATGTTTCGATTGGTCACGGAGTGATTGTGCATGGCGCTCGTATAGAAAAGGGGGCTTTGATAGGTATGGGCAGTATTTTGATGGATAATTGCGTGATAGGTGAAGGGGCGATTGTAGGAGCGGGAAGTTTGGTCACCTCGGGTACCGTGATACCCCCGCGTACGCTCGCCTTAGGGCGCCCGGCCAAAGTTGTGAGAGAACTCACAGAAGAAGAATGCAAGGCGGGGCGT
>Ga0256845_1003322_pt1 | contig 10992 bp, 5 predicted proteins | sample RiftiametaG_FD_189101 | JGI IMG/M metagenome (GOLD analysis project Ga0256845, IMG submission 189101) | Tube worm associated microbial communities from hydrothermal vent at the East Pacific Rise, Pacific Ocean - Riftia | ecosystem: Host-associated > Annelida > Integument > Unclassified ... | reverse complement strand
GCTAGGGAGATCGACTCGCTCATTTACTCAGTGCAGCTGTTTGCGTTCGCTCCGGAGGGGCTGTCTACTGTTAATGTTGTTGTGTTTTGTAGTCAAACATTGTGTACGATCACCGGCTGGGACACAATGCATCCCGAAATTGGGCAAGTTAGTGTTTTCATATCAGAGATGAATGGAGTTCTCGCCGACTTTTCGGAGTGGAAGGTGACTCCATAGATCACGCACCCAGACCGGTCTCGGGGTCTTCTCCGTGAGAGGGCCGTGCATCATTTCTCGTATCCAGCTCTACGATTCACCGCCGTCCCGACGGACCGCCGCACCGTGTGCTATAGACGGGATGGGATGGTCCACGGCGTCGTTCGGTCACCCGGAGGTTGGCGATGAAAGTTCTGTCGGGCATCGAGCACGTGCGAACCTACCCCGAGCGATTTCTTCGGCAGGTACCACCGTCGTCGGTCGAACTCGCGCAGGCAGTCGCCGGAGATACGCTCCTCTTGGGGGGAGTAAAAGTGATTATCCTGCGGGAAGCCGGGTGGTATGGCGTCGGTTCCGATGTGGTGTGGCTTCCAGGCGGGACTGACGAGGTTGCCCGTTGCTTTGAGGAAATGAGGCCTTTCCCGCAAGCGGGGGTGAACTCTGTACACTCGGAAGTGTTGGTTGGCGCATTCGCGTCGGGCATCGTCGTATGGAGAGAGAACAAGATTCTCCTCGCTCGCGGCATGGATACGCGAGATAGGATCGGAGTATCGAACCCGTTCCCGGAATGGGTTCGGCAAGCTGTAGTATTCAAGCTATCCGCGACTTGGCCTGTCCCCAGTTTGGCGCGGACCTGAGCCCAGGCCGACCAAGGAATCCGGGGTCTTCTCGATGTTTGGCTGGACCGTCATGGTCTTGCCGGAAGCTCAAACCATGCATATCCATTCGGACTGCCGGCGCCTGTCGAGTAGGGGATCGCTCTCGATCGCTCATGTCCGCCCCACATGCGCAAAACCGCGCGGGAAGCCCTTGTTGGGCCGCAGCTGCGCCCGGACCGAGTCCATCGAGGGTCTGGCAGCGAGCGCCAAAATGTTAGGATGGCCAGTACTGGTATCAACATGACCGTTCGACCGTCCATCTCCCTTGCTCTCCGTCTGGCACTCCCTGCCTTCGCCTGCGCCGGGCTGCTCACGGGCTGCAGGCCGCCGACGCCAGTCGACAACCACCCGACCATCAATCTATTTGGATTTGAAGAGAGCGCGCTGCACCACATCCACAACACGATCGAGCTGCACCGCAACATCTTCTTGGTCCGCTACGACACTTCAAAACCCAATGAGCTGGAGTGGGTGAACTGCCCGATCTCGGCGAACTACGAGTACCGCAAGGCGTCGGGGCGCCGGGTGGAGAGCATGCATATCAGCAGCTTCGCGGACCTTCAGGCGAGGGTGCCCGTGAACTACGCGCGCTTCGAGGCCTATGTGAAGGGCGGGAAGCAGATCGACTTCAACTATGTGACGATCGGTTCCTACGAGCTGATCGGCGACTTTAGGATCCCGGCGGACGACCCGGACTGCGCGCGGGCGACCCACTATGTGGTGACGCTGAGCGTGGGGGCGTTCAACTTCGCCGAGCAGGCGCAGGTCGAGGGCGGTGTGAAGGTCGATGTGGCTGGAACGGGGGCAGGCGGCGAGGTCAAGGCGGGGGGCTCGAAGGGGGAGACCACATCGATGGGGGACCTCGACGCGTGCATGGACGATGCGAGGGCGTTTACGGACTGCTTCACGCCACTGCAGATCATGATGGTGCCCCTGGCCTCGCGGCACTGGAGCGGCGAGGAGGTCGTGGCGGCGACGGAGAGCGCCGCGGCGACGAGCACAGCTGGGGGGGAAGGAGGGCCGACGGCTGGGGCGGCCACGGAGAGCTCGGGGCTGGCCTTGGTCGTGGACGCGGAGCAGTGGCGTCCGGGTTCGTTCATGGCCCTGGCGCTCGAGAAGGTGCTGGTGATCGCGGCGCGCATCAATGACACGACCGATTTCGGCTTCGACGACCAGTCGAATACGGTGGCCGCGGGTTACGTGGTCCACGGGAAGCCACACTCGCTCACGCGCCCCTTCGAGGCCGGACAGACCTACGTGGCGTTTGCAACGGGTGCCACCGATACAGGGAATCTCGATATCGTGGTCTTGGACGCCGATGGCAACGAGCTCACGGCCGACCGCGACGACGACAACAACCCGGCGGTGAGCTTCGTCCCGCCCGTCGACGGCAATTACGAGCTGCGCCTGGAGCTCGACAGCGATGGCGACGAGTTCGGGGCGATGGTGGTGATGCGTGAGGGCGGGCTTCGGATCGAGCCGGAGGTCCTCCAAGGGGCGTTCCAGACCCTGATGGACAACGCGACGGCGGTGTCGATCAAGGTCGAGGAGATGGGCTTCCCCAATGGGCTGCTGTTCCACGAGAAAGACTGGGCGCTCACGGGGACGGTGCTCTACCCGGGCGAGGCGATCCGCCAGCGCAACATCACCCTCGAGCCGAACTCGGCGGTGTTCTCGGCGGTGGCCCACGACGAGACGATGAACATCGACCTCGAGATCATCGAGAACAGCACAGGGCGGACCTTCGCCGACACGGAACCCGACGCGAACCCGCTGGTGATCGTCGATTCCCCGCTGTCCGAGTCGACCTACGACATGCGGGTGATCTACGGGGAGGGGGAGGGCCCGGTCCTGGCGACTGCGTTGATCTTGACTCTCGGTGGCTAGCAGCCCGTGGCAAAACCCCTCACGATGCCTCGCTTGGCCCTTTCGCCGACGGCAGTGTTACCGAAACTTGCAGTACGCCCGGTACAGCGGCGCTTCGGCGCCTCGCCCTCGACGAAAAATCCTGCGCGAGGCACCGCGATGGATTTTGCCACGGACTGCCAGGGGCGGGTCAGGCCTCGGTCGTTTCCGCTGGCTCGATCTCCAGGAGCAGGTCGCCGGCGTCGAGGGAGTCGTCGGGGGCGACGACGAGGCGCGTGACCACGCCGGCGATCGGAGCCGCGACGATGGTCTCCATCTTCATGGCCGAGAGCACGACCAAGGGGGCGCCGACTTCCAAGCTGGCTCCGACCTCGGTGCGGACCTCGATGACGACGCCGGGCATGGGCGCGCCCACGGAGCCGGGGAGGTCGGCGACGGCGCGCTCTCGGGTCACGGTTTCAGCGCTGACCGAGCGATCGGGGACGCGGATCGATCGGGGCTGGCCGTTGAGTTCGAAGAACACCTCGCGGTAGCCGTCGTCGCGGACGTCGCCGATGGCGGTGAGCTTGACGATCAGGAGTTTGCCGCGCTCGATCTCGAAGTCGATCTCTTCGCCGAGCTTCATGGGCGCGATGAAGTTTCGGGTCGGCAAGAGGGCGACGTCGCTGTAGTCGCGGCGAAAGGCCATGTACTCGGCGAACACCTTGGGATAGAGGGCGGCCGAGAGGACGTCGACGTCGCGGATGTGGGCACCCCACTTGGTCACGAGCTCGCTCTGGAGACCGTCGAGGTCCATGGGCGCCATGCTGGCCCCGGGCCGACCTTCGATGCGCGGGAGGTCGCGGACGATCTGGGTGCGCAGGGGCTCGGGGAAGCCGCCGTAGGGGACGCCCAGGTAGCCCTGGAAGAACTCGACCACCGAGCGCGGAAAGGACAAGGTGTCGGCCTGGGCCCGGACCATGTCCTCGTCGAGGTCGTTCTGGACCATGAACTGGGCGAGATCGCCGACGACTTTTGAGCTCGGGGTGACCTTGATGATGTCGCCGAGGAGCTGGTTGGCGGCGGCGTAGGCCTGCTTGATCGCGACCCAGCGTCCGGTCAGGCCGAGCGCCTGAGCCTGGAACTGCAAGTTGGTGTACTGGCCGCCGGGCATCTCGTGCATGTAGACGTCGGCGCTGCCGCTGCGCAGGCCGCTCTCGAAGGGGGCGTAGAGGCCCCGGACCTGCTCCCAATAGGTGTTGAGCAGCTGCATGCGGCCGAGGTCGAGGCGCGTGTCCAAGTCGCCGCCCTGGAGCGCGGCGACGACGGCACCCATGGCGGGCTGGGAGGTCATGCCGGCCATGGCATCGATGGCGACGTCGACGACGTCGGCCCCGGCTTCGGCGCAGGCGAGCATGGAGGCGACGCCCGTGCCCGAAGTATCGTGGGTGTGGACGTGGATGGGCAGGTAGGGGAAGGCCTCCCGCAGGGCGCCGACGAGCATGCGGGCGGCGGTGGGCTTGAGCAGGCTGGCCATGTCCTTGATGGCGAGCACGTGGATGCCCCGATCGTGGAGCTGACCGGCGAGGTCGACGTAGTACTGGAGCGAGTACTTGGTCCGCCGTGGATCGGCGACGTCGCCCGAGTAGCAGAGGCAGGCCTCGATGACGCCGCCGGCCTCACCCACGGCGTCGATGCCCAGCTCGAGGTTCTCGAGATAGTTGAGACAGTCGAAGATCCGGAACACGTCGACGCCGCGCTGCTTGGCCAGGCGGACGAAGCGGCGCACGACGTTGTCGGGGTAGTTGGTGTAGCCGACCGCGTTGGCGCCCCGCAGGAGCATCTGAAAGGGGATGTTGGGGACCAGGGCCCGGAGCCGCTCGAGCCGGTCCCAGGGGCACTCTCGGAGGAAGCGCAGGGCGACGTCGAAGGTCGCGCCCCCCCACATCTCGAGGGCGTAGCAGTTGTGGAGGATGTGGGCGCTGACCGGGGCGATGGCCTCGAGCTCCCGGGTGCGCACCCGGGTGGCGAGCAGCGACTGGTGGGCGTCGCGCCAGGTCGTGTCCATGAGCAGGAGACCCCGGTGCTCACGCACGCCCTCGGCGAAGGCCTTGGGGCCCTGCTCGAGCAGGATTCGGCGCCAGCCCTGGGGCGGCGAGCCCGACTCGCCGGTGGGCAGCTCGGGGATGGTCGGATCGGGGCCCGGCGCGACGCCGGCGGTCGGCGAGACGCTGGGTCCGTTGACGGCGAGGTCGCCCAAGAACCGCAGCGCCCGCTGGGCCCGGTTGCGGCGGCGCGGGAACTCGAACAGGCCGGGCTGGGTGTCGATGAAGTCGGTGCGCGCCTGACCCGAGACGAAGGTCGGGTGGCGGAGCACGTTTTGTAGGAACGGGATGTTGGTCTTGACGCCGCGGATCCGGAACTCGGCGAGGGCCCGGTGGAGTTTGGCCGCGGCACCAGAAAAATCGCTGGCTTGGGCGGTGACTTTGGCGAGCAGGGAGTCGTAGTGGGGGGAGACCCGGGCGCCCGCGTAGCCCGAGCCACCATCGATGCGGATGCCCATGCCCGAGGCCGAGCGGTAGGCCTCGATGCGCCCGGTGTCGGGCTGGAAGCCGGCCAGGGGGTCTTCGGTGGTCACCCGACACTGGATGGCGAAGCCGCGGGTCACGATTTTGTCTTGGGTGAGCCCGAGCTCGGCCAAGCTGGCCCCGCCGGCGATCCGGATCTGGGCCTGGACGAGGTCGACGAGGGTGACCTGCTCGGTGACCGTGTGCTCGACCTGGATGCGCGGGTTGACCTCGATGAAGAAGTGGTCGCCGGCCTCGTCGACCAGGAACTCGACGGTGCCGGCGTTGCGGTAGCCCGCGGCCCGAGCGATGTCGACGGCGTCGCGGGTGATGGCCTCGCGCAGGGCCTGGTCGAGGTGGACCGCGGGCGCGACCTCGACGACTTTTTGGTGTCGGCGCTGGACCGAGCAGTCGCGCTCGAAGAGGTGGATCACGCTGCCCTCGGCGTCGGCCAGGATCTGGACTTCGATGTGGCGGGGGCGCTCGATGTAGCGCTCGATGAACATGGTCCCGTCGCCGAACACGGACACGGCCTCGGAGCGGGCGCGCTCGAAGGCGCCAGCGAGCTCGGCCCGCTCCCGGACCACTCGCATGCCCCGGCCGCCGCCGCCCATGGTCGCCTTGACCATCACCGGGAGGCCGTGAGCGTCGACAAAAGCCTCGGCTGCGGCGACGTCGGCGATCGGCCCATCGCTGCCGGGGACCACGGGGACGCCGGCTCGGATCGCCAGCGCCCGGGCCCGGGTCTTGTCGCCCAGCTTGTCGAGCACCTCGGCGCTCGGGCCCACGAAGCGCAGGCCCGCCCGCTCGCAGGCTCGGGCAAAGTCGGCCCGCTCGGACAGGAAGCCGTAGCCGGGGTGGATCGCGTCGACGTGATTCTCGTGGGCGATCTCGATGATGCCCTCGATGTCGAGGTAGGCGCCGACCGGGGTCTTGCCCGCGCCGACGAGGTAGGCCTCGTCGGCCTTGTAGCGGTGCAGGTGAACCCGATCCTCCCGGCTGAAAATGGCGACGGTGCGGATTTGAAGCTCGGTCGCGGCTCGGAACACGCGGATCGCAATTTCACCGCGGTTTGCACACAAGAGCTTGCGGATCGGCCGATTGGACACGGCCCGAGTGTACGGCTTGGACGCCGCTGGGCGAAGCGGTGAGCAGGCCGGGCAGCAGGGGCCTGGAGGGCGCTGTCGATTGCGCGGGCCGAGCTCGCTGGAGTCGAGGGCCGGTGTTCGGGGGCCTCACTCGGCTGGCGCTTCGTTGCCGGTCGAGGTGCACGCGGCGATCCCCAGCCGGTCTTGGTAGGCACAGTTCCACTGGACCAGGCGGGTCGAGATGTCGGTGGCGCTGGCCATGTCGGAGCTGCTGACGGCGGCTCGGTAGTCCTCCCAGTCGGCCAGGTAGGCGTCGGGGTCGAAGCCGTCGGGCTCGAGGGCCTCGGCCATGCCGGGGAGGAATACGCGCGAGTAGATCTCGCCCTCCCAGGCGCCCTTGATGGCCTCGGGGCTGCCGAGGCCACCGCCGGTCACGGCCTCGTCGCAGTACTTGCGGGCGCGCTTGACGAAGGCGACGGCGAGCTCGCGCTCGATGCTGGCGACGTCGATGTCGGTCTGCGGGCCCGCCAACATGGCGCGGATCCGGGCGAGGCCGGGGCCGTTGCGATCGATGATTCGATCTTCGATGAGGTTCAGGAGCGCGAGCGCCTCGGCGGGGCCGCTGGGGTCGTCGACGGGGGCCCCGGCCCGGTCCAAGATGCGGCGCTGGATGAAGGCGTAGCTGCCCTTCTCGATCACCTGGCGGGCGGGCTTGGTGACGCTCGCGTCGTGGCTGTCACCGCTGTCCGGGAAGCCCAGCCGGCCGCGGTGAAAGCCGGCGACGATGCTCGGGGCCCAATCTTCGCCGCCGCGGGCTGGAGAGGCATCGACGGCCAGGGCGATGGGCTGGAGGGCGGAGGACCACAGACACCAGGCCTCATCCCACTGCTTGGGCAGATCGAGTTTCTGGAGGTCGAGCGGAGGGGTTCCTGGTTCGGGACTGGCGTCGGGGTCGGTCCCCGGCTCGGGGGGCTCGTGGTCGCTGGCCGCGGCGAGCAGGCGGCGGGCCTCCAGGAACGCGGCGGTCCGGACGTGGGTCAGGAACAGGGTCAGGGCGATGTACCGGTCCTCGGGGCCATCCGCGGCCCGGAGCTGGGCGAGGGCGAGCTCGGCCGCGATCGTGTCCCGGCCCAGCTCGGGGTCCCCCGGGGGGGTCCGACCGAGGCGGAGGTCGACGGCCGCGACCCAGTCGCGCAGCCCCGGGCTGGCCGCCCCCGTGCCCGTCCAGGCGGCCTCGGCCGCAGCCACGGCGGCCGGGCTGCCCGAGAGGGTCGGATCGGCGTGCAGGGCCGTGAGTGTGTCGAGCTCGGCCATGGCGGCCCGGCACCGCTCCGGGTTGCGGGCACCGAGGGGGCTGTCGAAGGCCTCGTCGGGGTTGCGCCGGGGTGACCGCGGGCTGGGCTGTCGGGCGCTCCTGTTGTCCTTGGCCCCACGTCGGGTCGACCCACCGTCGCCACAGGCCAGGGTCGAGAGCAGGGTGAGTACACCCAGGCCCACGATCAGCCGCGGTCGGCGAATCAGCTGGCCTGAAGCGGCGCGGGAGGTTCGGGCGCGGGCTGCTGGGCGGAGCATGTCGCCATGCTTTCTCTGCACCACGCAGATGTCAAACCTCGCGTGTGTACGACGAACGACCCCGGCGGTCTGTGGCTCAGGTTTCGTCTTCTGTGGCGGTGCAGGCAGCGATGCCCAGGGCGGCCTGGAGGGCGCAGTTGCGCTCGACCAGGATCGCGCTGTGCTCGACGGCGGTCTCGGGGTCGTCGTCGCGCACGGCCTCGAGGTAGGCGGTCCAGGTCTCCATGTGTGCGGCCTGGTTGAAGTCGGGGAGCAGATCGACCATCACCGGCGCGACCACGCGCGAGTAGATGATGCCCTCCCACGCGCCCTTGAGCCCGTCGGGGGTGCCCAGGACGCCGGCCTCGAGGGCCTCGTCGCAGTACTTGCGGGCGCGCTTGACGAAGGCGATGGCGAGCTGGGCTTCGATCCAGTCTGGGTCGATGTCCTCGGTGGGCCCGGCGAGCATGGTCTGGATGCCGTCTACGGCCGGAGTGTTGCGGCCCGCGATCCGGTCTTCCAAGATCGCAAACAGGCCGAGGGCGTCCCGGGCGGCCCTGAGGTCGGCGTCGGCTCGGGCCGTGGCGGCCCGGGTGAGCAGGGCCCGGTGGACGACGCCGAACTGGCTCTTCTCGATGATCTGTTTCGCCGGTTTGGTGGCGAACTCGTCTGGGGCCCAGGGTTGTTCGGGGCCCACGCTGCCCGCGTGACCCGAGACGAAGGCGTCGACGATGGTCGTGCGCCACGCCTCGGTGCCGGCGTCGTCGACTTCTTCGGCGAGCGGCTCGAGAGCCCCGCTCCACACACAGTAGGCCTCGTCCCACTCGGCCTGGAGCAGGGCCGGATCGCGGGCCGGATCGGGGAGCACCTCGGAGGCGGCGGCCAGGCGGGCGCGCAGGTCCAAGCTCGCGACCAGGCGCAGGCGAGCGCGCAGGTCCACGAGCGCCTCGAGGCTCAGAGCCGGATCCTCCGTGTCGAGGGCGAGGTCGAGCAGGGCCTCGATCGCCGCGTCGTCGGTGAGCATGCCGGCCTCGACCCGACCCAGGCGCGCACCGACCTCTCGGACCCAGCGCTGCACGGCGGTCCCCCCGGGGGTCGGCGACTCGCCGCTGAAGTCGGGGGGATCGCCCCGGTAGAGCTCGATGATGTAGGCCGGGTCGGGGTTGGGCAGGGCGACCTCGGCGAAGATCTGTTCGAGCGCAAACATGGCCGCCTCGCAGGCGGGCAGGGGGGTGTCGCCGAGCGCCGCGTCGCCGGATTCACCGCCGTCCTCCGCGTCGCCGGTCTCGCCTTCGTCCTCTAGCCCGAGTCCGCCGCAGGCTGCGGTCCAGACCAGGGGCAGGCCGAGGGCGGCGGCCACGAGCAGAGCGTGAAGGGGGCGGCGTGGAGAGGGGGCGTAGGTCATGGGTCGTCTCGTCTGGTCGGGTGCGGGCGAAGAAATCTGAAGAAAACTAAGGGGTGGATCTGGGGGCCGGCTCGGGGAGGATCCACGGCTTGGGTCGCAGACCGAGCGAGACCGAGCGCAGATCGACCTCGGGATCGATGAGCCGGGCCCGGGGTCTGCCGTTGACGGCCAGAAAGGCGTCGGCGTAGACGGCGATGTCGCTGTCGGGGTGGGTCCGACTCAGGCGCTCGCCCAGGTGCTGGGCGTAGGCGGCGATCAGCTCGGGGTCCGTGCTCATCATCTTGACCTGGAGGGCCGTCAGCTCGAGCGCCGGTTCGACGCGCCAGCGCCCGCCTCCGCGGCGGTCGTGGACCCGAAAATCGACCGCGCCGGCCTTCTCGACCAGCATGACACGGTAGGCGTAGCGGCCGCCCTGATCGTGCCACCGGGTCGGGCCGGGATAGGCGAGCTGGCGCCAGGGCAGGGCGATCTGGATGAGGAGGGAGAGGGCCGCGAGCGCGCCGGCGAAGATCTGAATCCGGGTCGAGCCTGGGTGGACCGAGTCCGCAGGGGCCGAACTCGAGTCATCCGAGTTCACCGGCGTCACCAGGGCCGCCGAGCCCAGGCGCAGCGGCCAGTCGGGGGCGAACATGATCGTCGCGCAGCCGATCATGAACCACGGGAACATGCCGATCGGGAACAGGAACCCGGTGATCAGGTGAAAGCCGACAACGGCGATGTAGGCCGGTGCGCGGGTGGGTTTCCACAGCAGGGCCGGGACCACGGCGAGGTCGAAGGCCGCCCCGCCCCAGGTCGCGGCGAAGGCCAGCCAGCTCTCGTTCATCCACGCGCCGACGATCGGCAGGTCGGCGTGTCGGGCCAACCAGATCCGAAGCGGCTGGCCCGAGAACAGCCAGTCGCTGTCGAGCTTGGCGGCGCCCGCATAGACGTAGACCAGCCCGACTTGCACACGCACACACAACAGCTGCCAGCGCGGGACCCGGGCGGCCATAGGGACGACGGAGATCATGGCGCGCTGAGTCTCGGTGTCGGCCGCCGGATGGAAAGCCGGGCGTCCGGGCGGGGGCAGGAGCGCGAAGGTCAGGAGCAGACAGCTGAGAAAATAGTAGTGATTGAGGTAGTAGGTGGCGTCGATGAGCTCGACCCAGGTGAAGCTGAGGAACGCTACACCGGCGCTCAGGCGCACGGCGAAGCCCGCGGCGAGGGTCAGCCCGGCGATCCCGAGCAGGGCGAAGAGGCCGTAGGCGACCGCTGCGCTGGGCTCGGGGATCCACCCGAAACCCCAGTAGTGGAAGTGGTAGTCGGGCGCGAGGATCAGGGTCTCGACCCAGCCCTTGGCCACGAAGCGCAGGGCAGAGATCGCCAGCAGGACGCCGACGGCGACCCTCAAGACCACGAGCGAGGCACCCGCGACCGGCTCGCTCAACCACCGGCCGCGCTCAGTCCCCATCGTTGTCGGTCAGGGAGACGGTGACCCCGAGCAGGCCCGCGACGTCGGCCGTGAGGGTCAGCCGAAGCTCGCGGACGGCGTTCCACGCCGGCTCGGAGGCGGGGCCAGGCGGGTCGCTGGCGAGCAGGGGCTCGGGCAGGGCCTCGAGGGCCGCGATCGCGGCGCTGAGCTGGGTGCGGACGGCAGCATCGATCTCGGCGCTGGGCTCGGAGACGAGGACCGTGAACCCGGG
>Ga0256845_1003321_pt1 | contig 10997 bp, 9 predicted proteins | sample RiftiametaG_FD_189101 | JGI IMG/M metagenome (GOLD analysis project Ga0256845, IMG submission 189101) | Tube worm associated microbial communities from hydrothermal vent at the East Pacific Rise, Pacific Ocean - Riftia | ecosystem: Host-associated > Annelida > Integument > Unclassified ... | reverse complement strand
TGACCTGGAAGAGGTTGCGCAGGTCGTAGAGACTCGGGGCCATGTGCCCGAGCAGGCGCTGCTGCTCGACGCTCGCGGGCTCCGTATCGGCCTGGGTGACGATGATCCGCCGGAGCGCGTTGCGATGCTCTCCTGGGATTTCGTTCCACGCCGGCTTGCCAGCGTCGTCACCACAGCGGATCTCGCTCTCGCCCTCGCGGGGGTTTAGAAAAATGCCCCAGCGGTAATCCGGCATGCGCACGTGGTCGTAATGGGCCCAACCATCGGTGCTCACCGAGATCGCTGTGCGCAGAAAGACCGGCTTGTCCTCAAAGTCCGTCGGCCCCATATCGTGCCACCACTCGAGGTAGCGCGGGAGCCATTTCTCAAGAGCCCGCAGGAGCTTGGGATCGTCGGCGAGGCCGACGTTGTTCGGGATCTTGGCGTTGAGATCGACGGTTGTGCTCTGCATTGCGTTCTCCTTGGTGGTTGTCTCTCGCTAGACACGCTTCCAGTCGAAGCTCGGGCGCTCCGGCTTGCCGTAGAGGGAAAGCGCGCCGTGGCTTCCGGTCGCGTTCGGGCGGATAAAAATCCAATTTTGCCAGGCCGTGAGGCGGGCAAAGATCTTTGAGTCTTCGTTCTCGGCCCCGGGGAAGCGGAGATTCGCCTCCATGCCGGTGAGGGCGTCTGGCGAGAGGCTCGCCCGCTCCTCGACCGCCACCCGGATATCGTCCTCCCAATCGATGTCGTCGAGGAGAACGGTGACCAGACCGGCGTCGTCAGACTCTTCGGCCCCGAGCAAACCTCGGCGGCCGGCCAGCGACTCGAGCAGCTCGGGCTCACCGTGCAGGTGCGCGCGCAGGCGGCTGATGCCGTGGGTCATCGGCAGCACGCCCTCGTTGAAGATCGTCAGGCCGGTCTGCACCGGATGCTCCGGGTCGTCCAGCAAGTAAAAACGATCGCTGGCGAGCGCGAGCTCTAAGAGACAGCCGACAAAAGCCGTGCCGGCCTCGCCAAGCGCGAAGTACGAGCGGCTCGAGAGGTCAAAGCGACGGAGCACCCGGGCCATGTGACGGATGATCTCGTTGCCCAGCCACGAGTCTCGCAGGGCCCAGAGCGCCTCGTCGTGGGCGAGCAACGCCGCGGCGTCGCCCTTTGCCCGAACCAGACAGAGGCCGATGTCGCGAAGGTTAAAGCGCAGGTGGAGCAGCGCGTCGTCGAGTTCGCGGAAGGCCCGAAGCGCCCAGAGCTGGTCCCCCGCACCGTGCATCGCCGCAGTTCCCTTTTTTAGGAGATCGACGTCCTCTGCGCTCGGTCCTGTAATCGTCAGCTCCGCGGTCCGCGAGGCGGCCTTCCAACGGAGTTCGACATAGCGGTAACGACGGACGTTGTCCTCGGTCTCGGGCTTGACCGATCCCAGGCTGATGCCGACCCGCGACTCGTCGCTACCCAGCGAACCTGTGACCTCCGCGGCGACCTCTTCGGCACGCCCCCGGAGACCCTTCATAAAGCGCGAGCGCGGGAAAATGCCGTCGACCAGGCGCCACTTGACCGCTTTTTTTCCGCGAATGCCCTCGGCCGTCGTCGAGAAAACATCGGCCCGGTCGCGGCGGATTTTTCGCTTGTCGACCAAGCGCGTCAGTCCACCTGTCCCTGGGAGCACCCCCAACAGGGGCACCTCGGGCAAGCTGACCGCCGACGAGCCGTCGTCTTGGAGATAAATCTCGCGACAGGCGAGCGCGAGCTCGTAGCCACCACCTGCGCAGGTGCCGTTGGCCCCGCATAGATACACCTGATGACTGTAGGCATCGGCGTCCTCGAGCTCGCAGCGAGTCTCGTTGGTGAACTTGCAAAAGTTCACTTTCCAGCCGTGCGTCGACGAGGCGAGCATATGAATGTTGGCACCAGCGCAGAAGACATTGTCGGTCCCCGAGGTGACCATGACAGCCCGCACTTCGGGGTGTTCAAAGCGCATGCGCCGAACGACATCTGCGAGTTCGATGTCGACCCCCAAGTCGTAGCTGTTGAGCTTGAGCTCGTAACCCGGCTTGATGCCACCCTCTGGATCGACGCACATCTCGACGTGGGCGATTGTCCCTTCGTAGGAGACTCGCCAATGGCGATAGCGCGAGGGATCGGTGTCAAACTCGACGACGAGGTCGTTATCGTTGGTGTCTTTGGACTCCATATCCAGCAGAAAAACTAACAGCCAACCGCTTGGCTCGCGGCACTCTCAGCTCGTGGGTTCACGCACGGTTGTTGGATCACAAGCATGCATTGATCCACGAGCCCGCAGCTGCGGCGCCGGTCGTTTCAGCGGGCGCCACCGCCACCCTGCGACGAGCCGCCGATCGCGATCTCGGTCGCCACTCTTCGCTCGCCATCGACCCACCGACAAGCCGACCACTCGAACCCCCTGCCAGCGCCGCCGTGATCGGCCTCATGGGATCCTCAAGAAGGGCACAATTCGTGTGCATTCGCACGATATTTGAGCATTTGCTGCGCTCGCTGAGCCCTCATGACGAGCGTCGAAGCCAGACGACGAGCTCGACGTGGGGTGTCTGCGGCAGGGTGTCGTACGCCCGCAATGCGACCCGCTCGTAGCCTCGATCTTCGAGCACCGCGAGGTCGCGAGCGAGGCTGCGCGGCGAGCAACTCATCACCTGGAGACGGGCCGCACCGAGTTCACAGAGCTGACGGCAAACCCCGTCTCCGAGCCCAGAACGCGGCGGATTCGCAACCACCAGATCCGGCCTCGACCCTCGATAGTTATAGTTAGCGAGGAATTCAGCGACATCTTGGGGCCTAACACCGAGAGTTTGGGCGCTCTCCGGATAGGACTCGACCGGTACCACCTGCGCGTAATCCCGGCGCAGGAGTGAGGTCGTAACCCCAGCGCCAGCGTAGAGATCGAGGGCGAGTTCACCGCGCCGCGCCGCGCCGTCGTGATCGCGAGTGAGGTCGCGATAGGCCAGCGCTGCGACTGCCGGATTTGGCTGCAAAAAACCCAGGGGCCCGACCTCGACCAGGCGGCCCGCGAGCGCAACGGAGAGGCTCGCCGTGCCCCGCAGCATCACCGCATCCTGACCGCGGATCGCGTTGCCCGGGTCGCCCTGCACGCTCCAGGCGATGCCGCAAGGCAGGCGCAGACGCTCACCTAACAGGGTCGCCGCCCGGCTCTCCCGACCGCCTGTGATCAGCGTCAGCAGCACTCGCGAACCGTCGGTCTTAAACCACACGTAGCGGAGGTCGCCCGGCGAAGAGGCCCCTGGCAGGTAGGGTTCGATCTCGAGTTCATCGGCGATAGCGACGAGTTCATCCGCCGCCGCACGGATCGTCGCATGCTCAACCAGACAACCGCTCATGTCGGCGAGCGCATGGCTACCGCGCACATAGGAGCCAAGAACCAGCGCCCCCGGACGGCCGCCAACGACACGCTTGCTCGACCAGCGATAGCCAATATCTGCACCCGGCAAGGACCTCATGGCGTCGACCTCAAGCCCGTACACAGCCGCCAGAAGACGCCGCTTGTGCTGCCGCTGCGCCGACTCCCCAAGACCCTGCCAGGCGCAGCCGCTGCACTCGCCCCCCCGCCCTGGATGACGCGTACAGGGCGGTGTACGGCGCTCTACGTGTGCCTCTACCGGGCGGACGAGCGTCGCGAAGGAGCGCTGCTTACCGACGTGGTCGACGACGATACGCACCCGCTCACCGATAAACGCACCGCTGACGACAATCGGCAGGCCCCCGTGGCGCGCGATGCCCTCGCCGCCGCTGCTGAGGCTCTCGATCGTCACCTCGATGAATTGGCCCGCGCAGATCGGAATCACGGGCGGACCATACCCAGCCCTGCCAAAACCTCGAAGTAATTCGGGAAGGTCTTGCGCACACAGCCGGGGTCGCGGATCACCACATCACCGGCGAGCGCGAAGGCCATGGCCATGCGGTGATCGAGGTAGGTGTCGATGGTCACGCCGCGCCTTGGGCCGTCCACAGGTGGCGTGATCCTCAGCCCGCCCTCCTCTTCGAGGACACTAGCGCCGAGCTTGCGCAGCTCCGTGGCCCCGGCGGCCAGTCTGTCGCTCTCGTGATGACGGAGGATCTCGACCCCGCGGATACGGGTCTCGCCGCGAGCGTAGAGGGCGACGACCGCGAGCGTGAGGGTCATGTCGGGCATGTCACGGAGATCGACGTCGATGCCCTGCAGGCCGTCGCCCGCCTGTAGCTGGGTGGTACGCGGGCCCTGCTCAACCACCGCGCCCATACGACCGAGCAACGCGGCAAAGCCCGCATCCCCCTGGAGGCTCGAGCTGCCGAGCTGTGGAATCGTCACCGCTCCCCCAGAGATCGCCGCCAGAGCCAAAAAATAGCTGGCCGCGGAGGCGTCGGGCTCGATCGCGTAATCACAAGCGACGAGTCCGCCCGGTTCGACGACGATCCTGTTCTCCGCGACCCAAGCTCCCTGGCCACCAAATACCCTTAATGTCTCAAGAGTCATATCGACATAGGGGCGTGCGGGTGTGCCTCCGTCGAGAACGATCGAGGTCGCCGCCTGGGCGAGCGGAGCCGCGAGGATCAACGCCGAAATAAATTGCGAACTCGGCGGCCGGGCCAAGCGGATTTCGCCGCCGATAAGACCCCGAGCAGCACCGGCAATGGTCACCGGCAGGGCGCCGCGTATGCCGTGGTAGGTAAGCGTCGCTCCCTGCGCCTCCAGGGTGTCCAAAAGCACCGCCATCGGCCGCTCCCGCATGCGCGGCGAACCGTCAACCCGCACCTCAAGGGGCGAGGCCGCGAGCGCTGCACTAAGGAAACGGGCGGCAGTGCCGGCGGTACCGACATCGATCGCCCGCGTCGGCTCGTCGACGGCCGCGAAGGGTCCACCGGCGCCTTCGATCTCGAGACAACGCCCGCTCTCAGTCGCCGCGGATTGCACCCCCAGGCGGGCGAGCGCTGCTCGCATCAGCTGGGTATCCTCGGACTCCAGGCAGCCGCGCAGCGTCGAACGCCCGCGAGCAAGCCCGGCGAGGAGCAACGCACGGTTGGTCAGGCTCTTCGAACCAGGCGGCCGCAGCTCTCGACCGTCAAGAGGCGCTGGAATCGGGCGAATCGCAAGGGCGTCAACGCGGACCATAGGCGCAGTCTAGCGACACGACCCCTCGCCTAGAAGACCCCTTCCACGGACCCCCCTCGAACACGCTGGATGCAGAACTGCGCGGCTTCAGAGCCACTGAACCCGAGTCGCCTCAAAATTGAGGTAGAACCAAACTCCGGGCTCGTTATCGTCGGGATCGGGGTTTGGATCGGTATCGTCGATGGTCTCCTCAGGATCCTCCTGGCAGGCATCACCACCGGCGATCGCCCCCCACAGGCTGAAGACCACCTTGGTGTCGCTGATCACCCCCGTGACCTTCTTCGCGGCACTCTGCGTGACATAACCGCGAATCGTACCTTCGACCAACTGCCCCGCCTCTGGCTCGATCGGACCGGGTACGTAGGCGGCGGCGATGCGGACATTCTTGAGTACGATCGCCGGCAGGTTGTCATCGGTCGCGATACGCAACGAACCCACCGAATCGGCGCTCGTAAAACACGGCCAGTTGGACACGTTGGGCGTCCCACTCTCGGTGTAGAGCGGGTTCCGGGTGCCGTTGACCAAAACCGAACAAACCCCAGATTTCGCAGCATTGGTGGCCTTGCTCTGAACAGGCAAGTCGCCCGCCTGGCTGAGCTGACTACAGGTATCGAGCCCCTCGTTGCACTGCGCGTTGGTCAGCATCACGGGCGTCTCGGCACCATCGACCACCGTCGATGGCAACAGGACAACCACCTGGTGAAAATCACCGTCATCGATTTCGCCATTTAGCCAGCTGTTCAACAGCGGAGTGACGTCGGCGCAGGGCCCATCTTTGACGAGGGCGTGGAAAGTATGGGGATCGATGATATCGAGCTGCGTGATCCGAAACGCGTGCGGCTCCCCCTCACCTGCGCTGGTCATGCCGCCGCTGCTCGTCTCCCCCGTCGTTGTCCCCGTCGTCGTCATCTCCCCGGTCGTCGAAGAGTTCGTGTCAGAACTCGTCGCCGAACTCATGCCCGTCGTCGCCGCCACACCTTGGCTGCTGCTCTGCGGATCTCCGGGGTTAAAACAGGCACCTGCGGCCATCAGCAAGAGCATCAGAGCCCTGATAGGCGTGTTTATTCGAGCCACTCGACCCTCTCTCCTTCGAAGTTGAGGTAGATCTGGATGCCCCGCTCATTGTCCCTCGGGTTCGGGCTTAGATCTGTATCATCGATCGGGTTATTGACATCGGCCTGGCAGCCATCGCCGCCGCCAATCGCTCCCCAGAGAGTGAATGGAAACCCGCCGATCACCCCCTCGATCTCGCGAGCGCTCTTCTCGGGGATGAAGCCAGTGATAAGCCCATTGGTGAGGCCGACGACCGGCCCGCTGCCCTTGTACGAAGCTGAGATTTGCGCATCGTAGAGCACCAGCGGTGGCAAGCCCTCGGCCAATGACGGCAGGATCACCGTGTCGGTCGGACTCTTGAAACAGGGCGGCGGTGCGATGTTTGGAGGCATGCTCGCGTAGAGCGGGTTCATCGTGCCCTCTCGGGTGACGTCGCAAGCCACATCAACGGAATTCAGAGCACTGCTCGCGACCAATACCGCCGCGTCTTTTTGCCAACAGGTGACACCGTCGGGACCAAAGCTGCATTCGGCATCAGTAAAGGCCGCAGACGAACTCTTGATCCCGGGATCTGCCGGATCAAAGAGCAACATCAGGTTGACCATGCCGCCCTCCTTGAACTCCTCGGCGATCGTGTAATTCAGGAGATCCGTGCGATCGTCGCAGCCGCGCGTATCGAGATAGACGTGGGGATCGACGAGCACGATCTTTGACAGACGAAAGGCGTCGAGCGACGAGGGTATGCCGCCCGTCGAGCCGGAGCTAGTCGAGCTGCCCGAGGTGCCCGAGGTGCCCGAGTCGCTCGTCATCATCGTCGTCGTCACGGATCCGCCGCCGGTACCCGAACCACTGTCGGTATCGGTACCGCCGCAGAGACCCTGGCGATCGCAGCTGAGTTCGAGAAAATCCCCGCGAAAGCAGCCGGTGAGCGCGAGCGAGATAAGACCTGCAAGCGCCGCGAGGGCGGGCATCACCGTCCGGCAATGATGCTCACTCACCCCCCTACTGCGTGCACGCCAGCTCACGCTGTCATCTTAGCCGACTTCGCCGACCAATCCCGCCCCTCAACGCCCCGCCCCCGGGCCTCCTTCGCCTATTGCCCCCCCATGCCATCTGAATCACCATGAGCTGATGAAGTCCCGCGTCCGCATCCGCCCGCTCGCGCTCGCGCTCACAGTGCCGCTCCTAGCCTGCCCGGGGACCGGCGATGAAGGCGACGCAGACGGGGACACCGGCAACACAAGCGGAGAGGCCAACAAGCTGTGTACCCTTTATGTCGCCTGCATCACCGAAGTCGACCCGGCGAGCGCCAGCGACCTCGATCTCCGCCTGGGCAACGAGGGCAGCTGTTGGCGCGACCCCATCACAGCTCAGGCCAAGTGCGTCGAGGAGTGCGCGGCGGGGCTCGGCAAGGCTGAGCTCGACTACCCCAGCAACAAGATCTGCGAGACTCCGAGCGAGCTCAACGACGCCATTTTTGAGATCGGTCAGGCGATCTTCGATCCTGACGATCCCTTCGCCGACCCGGCCTGGGCACCGCTCGCCTCCGGAGACTCGCTCGAACTCGTGCTCGGCGGCCAAGGTCTCATGATGTTCCCGATCGGCCTGCGCGGCGCCAACTTTGTCATCGCCGACGACCCGACGAACTTCACCGATCCCAAGATGCCGAAGGCCGACATCTGGATGGACATCGAGGGCTACAACATCGGCTTCGCCGGGCATTTTGCTCGGATCTACAACTACCCGCTCTCCTTCAGACCACTGAGCGGCTCAAGCGACATCAACGAGTTCCTCTACATCGCTGTGATCGTGCCCGACGAGATTTCTGATCCCAAAGAGCTCGACGGCAAGCCTGGCCACATCTGGATCGAACTCGATCCCTACGACGACGAGCCAATTCTTCGCGAGATCGACGTTATCGTCGCGGTCTCCGGCGACGGATTTTAGTCTTAGGTCCTCTCGGCAACTACCTATTTATATAGATAGGTCTCTTCGTTAGCCGGGCGCGAGACCGCGAATCCGCGGCAGGAGTTCGACAAAATTGCAGGGCCGATGGCGATTGTCGAGCTGCTGGAGGAGGATGCGATCGAGGGCCGTGCGCACTGCCCCCGGTGATCCCGGCAGGAGAAAGACATAGGTCTCATCACAGAGCGCGGCCTCGGCCCGGCTCTGGATTGTCGAGGTCCCGATCTCCTCGTACGAGAGCCAACGAAAGAGTTCGCCGAACCCGGGGATCGCCTTGGTGATGAGGGGTGCAAGTGCCTCGGGCGTGACATCACGGGGCGTGACTCCGGTTCCACCTGTGGTGATCACCACCTCGATTTCGGGATCTTCGATAAACCGGCGGAGCTGCTCGCGGAGCTGGATCAAGTCATCCGTGATGATCTGTCTCGCAACGATCCGATGGCCAGCCTCGCCCAGACGAGAGGCAAGGACTTGCCCGGATCGATCGGTGGCGAGAGTCCGCGTATCGGAGACCGTGAGCACAGCGATGTTGACGGGGATGAAGGGACGTTCAGCCATCGCCGCGAGGGTACCAGAGCCGGATCCGCACGGGCAGCCCGAGGCCCCAGCGGGAGCGGAGCGCGAAGGCCCGTGCAGCTGAGCACCCGCAATCCCGCAATCTCGAAATCCCGAAATCCCGCAAATTTGGCAGGCGGGTATAGTCGCCGCGATGGCCCTGCAAAACGACAGCTTCCTCCAAGCATGCCGCGGTGTGCGTGGCACGCATACGCCGGTGTGGATGATGCGCCAGGCCGGCCGCTATCTCCCGGAGTACCGGGCGATCCGGGCCAAGGTCTCGTTCACCGAACTCTGCCGCACACCCGAACTCTGCGCCGAGGTCACGCTCCAGCCCGTCGATCGGCTCGGCGTCGACGCAGCGATCCTCTTCTCAGACATCCTCGTGGTCTTCGATGCTCTCGGCGTCGATGTCATCTTCGACCCTGCGCCGCGAATCGAACAACCGGTGCGCAATGCCGCGGACATCGCTCGCCTGCGCTGGGGAGATCCACGCGAGCATGTCGCCTACGTCTACGCTGCCGTCCGCGCCTGCAAGTCGGCGCTCGCCGATCGAGTACCGCTGATCGGTTTTTGCGGCGCTCCCTTTACCACCCTCTCGTACCTGATCGAAGGCGGCGGCTCGCGGACCTTTGAGCACGTCAAGGGGCTGCTCTTCCGGGAGCCAGTGCTCTTTCACGGGCTGATGGAGAAGATGACGGATCTCCTGATCACCTATCTCAAAGAGCAGGTCAATGCAGGCGCCGATGCGCTGCAGATCTTCGACTCATGGGCCGGAGCCCTCGCCCCCAGAGACTACCGCGAGCACGTCCTGCCCCACCTGCATCGCCTGGTCACCGAGGTGCAATCTGCAGGCGTCCCGGTCATCCTCTTCGCCCGCGGCAATACCAACCTGCTCGCCGACGTCGCGACGATCCCCGCGGATGTGCTCGGCATCGACTGGAGCATCGGCTTGGACGCCGCGATCGACGTCGTCGGCTGCGATCGAGTGGTCCAGGGCAACCTCGACCCTACCCTGCTACTCGCGAACAAAAGCCTCATCGAACGCCGCTCCCGGGAGATCGTCGACGCCGGCCGGCGGGCAAAGGCTCATATTTTTAACCTCGGCCACGGGATCTCTAAACACACCGATCCCGACCTCGCAAAACACATGATCCAGGTGGTCCAAAGCGCATGAAGAATCGGCCCGCCAAGACCTGCGCCGAGTTCTCCTGGACGACCATGATGCTGTACACGCTGACGATCGCGGGCTGCCCGGCAAAACCACAGGAGCCGCCGCATGCCCCCGTCGAAGAGCCCACCGCGAACGACAACGAGATCGGCACGCCCCTCCCTGATCCAGAGCACCAACCGACCAACCGCGAGACCGGCGAAGTGCTGGCGCTGACGATCCCGCGGATCGGCGGCGACAGCCTGGACCTTCGCGATTTCTCAGGTAGGGTCGTCATCATCGAGCTAAGCGCCACCTGGACCAAGAGCTGGGCCGCACGCTACGGCTTCTACAACGATCTTTTGCGCGAACACGGACCTGCAGAACTCGCCATCGTCCTGGTCGCGATGGACAGCCGGCGCGAGGCCATCACCGTCGAGCCCGAGCTCCGCAGCCGCGGCTTTGAACTCGGCTGGGATCCCCAGGGCGCACTCGCGGCGCAGCTCCAGGCCGCCGCCGTGCCCACCGTGATCATCCTCGATCGAGCGGGGCGCATCGCCCATATCGAAGCCGCCGAGGTGAGCCCGCGCCAAATCTCCGATGCACTCTCCTCCACCCTCAAGGGATCGCGGCCCACGGGATCGCAGCCGTCGCCCGCTGAGACAACCTCGCAGTACTAATAGTCGTCGCAGACGATGCAAACGACGACGATCCGCCTCGATCGAGCGGGCCGAATCGCCCAGCTCGACGCGCCGAGCTGACCCCGCGGGAGTTCTGGGATGCGCTATCCTCCACCTCGCCCGACAGGCCTCCAAGGCTCTAAGCTGAGCCCTGGGATCTAGACCTTCCGCCATGTTCGAAGTCTTCAACGATCTGCTAGATCACCGCTTTGTCCAGGCTCTCCTCGCGCTGACGCTCTCGATCGCCGGCGCCTATCTGCTTCAGCGCTTGCTCGTGCGTGTACTCGCCAAGCTCGCCGGGCGCACCGCGACCAACCTCGACGACATCGTCGTCGCGGCCCTCGAACGGCCGATCTTCTACAGCATTATCCTCGGCGGTATCGCCTACTCGGTGTCCCTGCTCGGGCTCAACGTCAAGGTCGTGGCGATCGTCACGGCCACGCTCAAGACCATCGCGATTATCGTCTGGACCAATGCACTC
>Ga0256845_1003320_pt1 | contig 11002 bp, 8 predicted proteins | sample RiftiametaG_FD_189101 | JGI IMG/M metagenome (GOLD analysis project Ga0256845, IMG submission 189101) | Tube worm associated microbial communities from hydrothermal vent at the East Pacific Rise, Pacific Ocean - Riftia | ecosystem: Host-associated > Annelida > Integument > Unclassified ... | reverse complement strand
TCACTCAAAGTAGTGTATGTAATCAATGTTAATACTGGCCAGGGGTTTGATCTACTCTTTAGTTCTTTCAATAGTTTTTGTGCTTCAATAATAGTTTCTGAATATTTTCCATTGGCATGTAGTAAGTATAAAAGTTCGGTTTTTTGGTCAAAAACAAGCACATGATCAGGGCCCATAAACTCCAATACTGCATCCAGGGTGATTCTTTTGCTCTCTAATGCTTGTTGATAATAGCCACTGCTGTGGTACATCAGGGCCATTTTTTTGTAAAAATAATACCTAAACTCGGCGTCTGCATCTAGCAATGATTGTTGACTGTCTCTTATTTTTTCTAGTGTTTGGATTAAATCTTTGGTGTTTTTTTTGCTTTTAAAAGGATCTGCCTGTTCAAATAACGCATCTATCATGGCTAAATAACGTGAGTTTTTTTCTTCTGCTTGTTGTAGCTCGGATGTCTTATTGTTGTTAATAACGATGGTGGAGATGGAAACAATAAGTATTAATAGTACTAAAGCATTGATAAGAGGGTTTCTTTGGATGAATTTTTTGATGCGATAAATTTTAGAATCGTTACCAGCAGCGATAGGTCGATTTTGTAAATAATGATTTAAGTCATTGATAAATAAGTCCATTTTTTGATAACGCTTATCCACCTCAATATGTGTTGCCATGTTAATTATGTTTTTTAACTCTTTATCAAGTTTTGATTCTGTTAATATTTTTTTAGAGTGTTTCTGGGCTTCTATTGCTTTGAGTTTCCTGGTGTCAATAGTGGTATCTGCCTCTGATAAAGGCTGGATAAAAATATCTAATAGCACTATTCCAAGTGAAAAAATATCCGTTCTTTCATCAACTCTCTTGCCTCTGATTTGTTCGGGTGAAGCGGTTAAGGGAGTAAATACCTTGGTGGAGACCTCACTGGTATTTTTGGTCAATTGCGCACTACCAAAGTCAACTATTTTCAAGATACCATTCTCATCAATGACAATATTTTCTGGTTTGATGTCTCGGTGAATAATGTTGTTTTTATGTGCGTGGGCAATTGCTTTTGCGGCAGTGATAATCAGCTCTATTTTTTGCCTGAGGGTTAGTTTTTTATCTATTGCATGAGCTGTAATCGTGTTAGAAACATCAATATAATCCATTACTAAATAGTTTATTCCATCTGAGGTTTTTCCGCCATGGTGCATTGAGACAATATTCGGGTGATTTAATTGAGACAGTGTTGTTTGTTCGCGAATAAAGAGTTCCAGGTACTTATCACGATTTAAGTGTGATGATAAAACTTTGATGGCGACAAATTTTTGTATGTCTTGATTACTTCTTCTGGCTTTGTATACCGTAGACATGCCGCCAGAACCAATGATTTCAATAAGTTCATAATCATCAATGTTCTTACCCATTAAATTGTTTTCTTTGTTAATAGTAATCTTGTCTATAGCGACAGATTCTATTAAATCAAAATCATTGTTAAATTTTTCTATTAAATTTAATGCTTTTGTTTTGATGCTTTGAGAAACAGTGCTATTTTTTATGTACTTTATTTTTTCTGGGGTCTCTAGATGGTTAATGCTCTCGCATAGCTCCTTCGCCATTTTCCATTCTGATAATTTATCAATCATAATTTTATTCTACCTAGTTTATCTATGGCCTCTTCAATAGTAACACGTATCATTTTTAAATCTATCATAAACCAGAACCTCTTTAACTGAATTTTATTTATTGAGTACCTATACATTAGATTAATTGATGAGTTTATTTTTTATTTATCGAATATTTTTGTTAGTAAATCTATATATAAAGATGTGATTGTAACTAATGAGTATTAGTTACTTCTTTAATAATTTAATGAGAGAGAGATTTTATGAAAAAAAACATTTATTTATTGCTACTCCTAATAGGAATACTTGGCTACAAGCAACTGCTCGCAGGAACTGGGTGGGGGAATATTAATGATTACTCTGCCTACCCAGATACTTGTAGAGTCCAAAAATATTCAGATACAAATCTGGATTACACTTTGGTGGATGAGGATAACCAGATACGAACTTTTGTCTATTTTGATCAGAAAATTCTATCTAACCAAGAGGTTCCAATTGTAGTTATGGTTAATGGAAATGGTCTACTTATATCACAATACGATCTATTTTTTAAACATCTGGCAGATAATGGATATTTCATTATTTTTATCGAACGCAGTGGCGGTGGTGATGGAGACGGTCTTAATAAGGATATTGTTATATTAGATATCATGGACTCTGTAATTGAGCACTATGAAATAAGCAGGTTGTCTCCAACTGCTTTAATCGGGCACAGTATGGGAGGCACCCATACTATGAAAATGCTTAAAAGGAATAAGGAAAGAGTTATTCATGAGCAATACAATATTAAAGCATTAATCACTTTGGCACCTACAGTGGAGAATGTATATAATACCGAAGAACCTATCAATGCTTTTGATACAACGGCATATTTAAGTTTGTATGGGTCACAGGATATGGATGTAACAGGTCTTAATGAAAATTATGACCCATTTGCTGCGTATGAATATGTCGGCAATGAAAGGTCAACAATAGGTACTAACTCAACTAACAGGGAGGGAGAGTTATTTAAATCAATGGTTTTTATACATGGAGCAGACCACAGAGGGCTTATTGGTGATTCCTTACCAGATGTGGCTACTAACCCTATACATACAGAATTTATTTCTACACCTGATCAGTTTTGCATTACAAAAGCTTATACCTTGGCATTTTTAAATTGGCACTTACTTGGTCATACACTTTTCAAAGATTTTTTTCAGCCGCCTTATATTAAACCTTTATCGGTACATAATATGGTTTCTAATAAGGATGATTATATGGGGAGGCTTACAACTAGTAATCCAATGGGTTCACCGTTGAGAATGTTCTTTCAAACGAGCCCCAAATATAAAAATGTAATACAGAGTTTTTTAAACAACATGACTTATCTGGAGCTTGAGGAAAATAAGGAAATTTATAAAACTGAGAATGTGATTGCCAGAGTGTTAGAGGAGTACGAATTTAGAAACAGTTATTTATTGGTTAGAAATATTACACGAAAATTATTAGTCAGCTGGGGAGATGAAACTGTTTATCAAAATATTGGTTTTTCAGTATCTGATGATGGGCAAGATGTAAGCTCTTATTCGCATATTTCAGTAAGAATTGGGCAAATGTTTACAACATTTCAATCACAGATAATTGCCAATGTACCTTTTCTTTTAGGTGTGTTTCCTAATAATGATGCAGAATACCAACATGCTTATTTAGTACTTAAAGATGCTGATGGTAAAGAGTCATTTCAAAAACTGGATTATTGGGGGGATATACCCTTTAATGATATTCGGGGAGCAACAGATACCCAATTCATCTTTGCTCACAGTGTTTTGAATTCCATCAGTATTCCTCTCGATGCGTTTGCAAAGGATGTTGATTTGAGCCAGATTACAGATGTTGGTATTGTGTTTAGTCCGAATACGCATGGTACCATAATGGTTGATAATCTAGAGTGGTCTATTTTTGATTAACTTTTGGGTATTATTATGCCGCAAGGTTAAGTAAGTTTATTTACCTAAGTTGTCGATTTAGTGGTGGTTTTTTGTCAGCTCTGCAACAAAATTCTCAACTGTTTCCTCATTGTCTTTGAGTTGCTTGTTGATACTAGCTACGGCTTGGGTAAATTTTATCGGTGTTTCATAGTTGTATTTATTAGCTATCTTGATACATTGCTTCATCAAGTCGATTTTTAAGGCTAGCCTTACTGTGTCGACCCAGTTAGATGAGTCTAGACAGTAAGATTGATATTTGTTTTCATCAGGAATCAAATCCAGTAACCATATATGCAGAAATGCTTTAACTAATGCAGGATATTTGTCAGAGTGATCAATATGGTCTTGAAGCCAGCTTATTTTCTGGTTATCAGTGTTTAAATGATCTCCATATAAATATTGGCTAAAGATTGAAAATCTTTGATTATTTGTAATAACTTGATGATTTAGTAATGCTTTTTGTACTTGGTAGATTGCATATTCAGATGAGTTTACACTATGGACATAGTCAGTTTCATCTAAAAAATTGATCAATTTATGGGCATATTTTTGGTAAGGTTTAAGCATCAATGCCCATAGACTTAAATTGTAGAGATATAAGCTTTCTCGATGATCTATTTCATATGTATCAACTATTAATTGCTTTTCTAAAATTAAGTTTTGCATGACTGCTTTTATATTGTTTTGAGTCAATGAAAAGTTTGCTAAGCGACTATAGGTTTTTGCGAGTTGTAGTTTATTACCTGATTCAATAAATATTTTTTTAGCATTTTCGACGATGGTTTTTGCCTCATCAATTCTATTGGTGATTGATAATAATGTAGCATATTGTAGATAAGTTGCAGCTAGGGCGGGGTGCTTAGGATCAACTGATTTAATGATGTCAATGCCTTCTAAAAAAAGCTTCTCTGAAGTTTTAAAATCACCTGATCGGCCTTTGAAAACGGCATAGTTTGTTAATAGTGTAGCCAGTTTTTTTTCTTTTCCCTTTATATTTCGAAGCAACATTATTGCTTGGTTGTAGTATTTTGATGCGATAGGTAAGTTTCCTAAACTTCGTTGTACCACAGCCATTGAATTGTACATATAAGCTTGCTGTTCTAAATTACTCGTTGGATATTGACGGATATGTTTCTTTGCTATCTCTCCTATTTCAGTAGCCTTAGCATATTGGGATAAGGCAGAATAAGATTTGCTTAAAAGAATATAGGTGACTAAGGTTAATTGAGGAGGGGAGTTGGGTTTGTTTTTTAGTTTATTTAAAAATATTAGCCCCTGATTAATAGCCTGTTTAAAGTGGCCAACAGCATGCAGTAAATTAAGTATTTCAGCTTCTCTATCTAGAATACGTTGGTCATCTGGATTTGCAAATGTTATCAATGTCTGTAGAGCTGTTTTCTCACTTTCCAATGCCTGACTATATAAGGAATTTGTATCGTAAACAAATGCCAATTTTAAATAAAACTCATATTTGAATTCTGGATCTGAATCTAATAATTGTTTTTGTCCATCTTTTATACTTTCCAGTAATTTAATGATTTCATTGGTATTTTTCTTGGCAATAAAAGGGTCTGCTTGAGCAAATAAAGCATCTATTATCGCCAATGAACGGGTGTTTTTTTCTTCTACATGTTGACGTTTTGAAATGTTACGGTTTATTGTAATGATAGCAAAAAGTGATGCCATTAAAACAATAGTAAATAATACTGATGAGATTGGGTTTCTTTGTAGGAATTTTTTGGTTCGATAAATAGTGGAGTCACTATTGGCAATTACTGGTTTGTGTTGTAAAAAATTATCCAAATCTTTAGCAAAATCATCCATGCTGTTATAGCGTTTATCAACATCTATGTGCATGGCTGTTTGGATGATTTTCTTAAGGTCTGTGTTTAATGTTGATGTGTTAAGAAGTAAATTAACATGTTTCCTAACATTAATGGGGTCGTATTGATTAGGCTTGGTTTTTGGTGTTGGCAATTGATCTGTTAAAAGTTGTAACAATAAAGCTCCAAGGGAGAAAATATCGGTACGTAAATCTATCTTTTCCCCAAAAATTTGTTCCGGAGAAGCAATATCAATAGTGAAAACTTGGGTTGAATGGGCTGATTTTGAATCTTTTGCAAACAGTGCAATACCAAAATCTACAATTTTTACTTCACCATTGTTGTCAATGAGAATGTTGGCGGATTTTAAATCACGGTGGATAATGCTTTTATTATGTGCATATGAAATAGCATGGGCAACTGTTCTAATTAACTCAATTTTATCAGCTAAACATAAATTCTTATCTTTGCTGTATTGGATAATATCACTGGCTTCTTTGATATAATCCATAACTAAATAATTGGTACCATCCTCTGTTTTTCCACCATGGTGCAATGAAACAATGTTGTTGTGGTTGAGCCGTGCTAAGCTTTGTTGCTCTCTGTTAAATAATTCTAAGTGCTTATCTGCTGTGGCATAAGGAGATAAAATTTTGAGAGCTACGTATTTTTGGATGTCTGCATAAGATCGTTTTGCTAAATAAACAGTTGACATGCCGCCATAACCTAGCACCTTAACTAGCTCGTAGTCATCAATAAATTTGCCGACTAAGTTGATTTTTCTTTGTCCTGCTGATATAAGGTTGTCAAGGCTATTTGACTCAATCAACTTAAAATCATCATTCAGTTTTTCTATTAAATTAATGGCTTTTTGTTGGATTTCTGTTTCTAGGTTACTGTTTTTTATAAAGGCAATTTTTTGATCCTTTTCTAGGTGTGGTATCTTTTCACAAAATTCTTTTGCTTGTTTCCATTCTGATATTTTCTCTGTCACTGTTCTTGTATCAAGTTTAGCAATAGAGATTTGGCCATTAACCATTGTTGGTAAACTTTACTTCTCTTAGTTTCAAAAATTTCAGCGACATCACCTAGTGTAAACCCCCAATAAAAACGTAATTCAACAATTTGTGAAAGTTCTGGATCTATTTGCTCTAGCTCTTTTAATGCATCATCAAGGGCTGTTAATTCTAAGTTTATATCTTCATCTTCTGACAGTTTAGTTAAAGACAGAACGGTGTTAATGCCGTCTCTTTTTTGGCGAGAATTCCCCTTTAAGAGATCCATCAGATAATATCGCATACATTTGGCAGCAATACAAAAAAAATGTTTTCGATTGCGTAAATTCAAGTTATTTGCCATATTCAATTTTAAATAACATTCGTTGACTAGGACTGTTGGGCTTAAGGCGTTATCAGGGTTGAGTTTTTGCAATTGATTCGCGGCTATTTTTTTTATTTCACTATAAAGTAAATCAAATAATTGGTTTATGTTTTCACTTTGAGATAGATCTTTGGAATTTAATAACAGCGTGATTTCATTATGAGTATTCATTATAAGCACATAATATGTTAGTTTTATGGGATAAATCAAGATATAAATGAGGATAGCTAATTGGTTTGGTGGTAAATGGAAAGTTTATCGAAAATGGTGTATTATTAACCCCGCGGTATAATATTGGGAAATATATGAAAATTTTATTATCTATTTTATTATCTATTTTATTATTTACTACCAGCTATGCGGGTGAAGATGTCATTTTTGTCAATGGCTTTGAGAGTCCTGCTAGCTGTGTTCAAGAAATATTATTTGAAGAGCATTTTAACAAAGCCAATCAAAATAGTTGGGCGGGTCTATGGCAGGAATCAGGCAATGAAGTAGATGTTGCTGAAATTACTGGTGGGCAAGGGAGACTAATACCAGTTGCCTCAGGTTATTCATTGGCAAGAATGTATCATCCTTTAAATGAACAAGATATTGAAACCACCTTTTCGTTTGTGTTTGAAAACGGCTCAAGTCAAGGCGTGGGTTTTTATGTTCGTGGCAATGCTGGGTATTTACAACAAACAAATCCAACTGGGCAAGGTTATGCTGTATTTTTAGAAAGGTTTGCAGGGAATCAACCTGCTATTGGTTTATGGTATGAAAATAACGGCAATGAGATATCATTTATCCGAGACTATGACCCAGATTATCAATTGTTGGACAATATTAAATACAATGTCAGGTTTCAGATATTTCAACTAGATGCTAATAATACCAGATTAAGAGCAAGAGTGTGGCAAGATGGACAGGTTGAACCCAATATTTGGCATGTAAGTGTCATCAATGATTTCATACCATTACAAAATCAACCAGGAGTAATTGCTGTTGATTCATGGAGTACGCAAAACAGTGGGCAAATAACCAATGCTATAAGAGTTGATGATATTGTGGTCTCTAAATTATGTAATCCTTTGTTAAATATCACTGCACCAGTTACATTAGAAAATAACTTGCAATTTGCAGAAGGACCTGTGTGGCAAAATGATTATTTGTTGTTTTCTGATATTGATGCCAATACCATTTACAAATGGCAACAAGGAAGCGGCTTGACTGTTTTTAATGCCAATAGCGGTAACTCTAATGGTTTAACCATTAACAACCAAAACCAATTGGTAGCAGCTGAACATGGCAACAGAAGACTGAGCATTTTTGATGGCGTTACAACGACTACTTTGGTTGATAATTATCAAGGGGATGCATTTAATTCACCCAATGATATCGCTATCTCTACAACAAGTGTTGTCTATTTTACCGATCCAGACTATGGCTTGAATGGAGGCCAAAGAGAACTGGATTTTAATGGCGTTTTTAGATACCATCCACAAAATGGTCTGACAGTTGAATACGAGGGAAATAGTAATGGTAATAAACCAAACGGCATTGTTTTATCATTGGATGAAAGTCAAATTTTTTGGAGTGATACTCAAACAGGAATGGTACATACAATGGAAGTTGGTATAAATGGAGAGCTATCAAACATAACTGATTTTGCCAATAATTTAAATACACCAGATGGCATGTGTGTGGATAAATCTGGTAATATCTTTGTTGCAACCTGGAATGGAGCATTAGAAGTATATGCCCAAAATGGTGATTACTGGGGTTCCTTAGCAATGCCAGAGGACCCCATAACCAACTGTACGTTTGGTGGTATCAATAAAAACCTGTTATTTGTTACTGGTCGCAATGCTTTATATCAAAGTCAAGTGGTTAATTAGTAGAGCTCTTTATGTATGAGAGTTATGCTGTCTTATTAAATTAACCTTATAAAATGCTAAAATATTGACTGAAAATCATTATCAAAAACCAAGTCAATGAGGATAATTGATTAAACGCTTTCTATATTAGAAACTTGATAAATCTTAATAGAAGCTTTGCCAACGATCATTTCTGGAAACTTTTTTGCAAAATCCTGAAAATATGATGTGCCAAAATGTTGGGTAATTGTTTCGCGACTTTGCCATTCTTCAAAAAATAAAAAATCACCCAAAGTCGTTTGATCTTCATAAAAACCATAGGAAATACAACCACTTTCTTGTAGTGATTGAGGTATCAATTTTTTAGACATCTCAATCAATTGGTCTTTGTATTCGGGTTTTACGGTAAATTTTCCAGCTATTGTATACATAATATTTTCCTATTTAGTGCCTGGCCGAGAAAGTATTCGTAGCGAGGGGAAGTTTGGTTTTAGGCAACAATTTCTCCTTATTTAAGGAAAATAGCCAGCTATTTGACGAAAATAAGGAGAAGTTTTGACAAAATCCAGCTTTTCCGCAGTAGAATATCCTTTCTCGGTCAGGCACTATTTAGGTAATGGAATAAACTCATCATCATTTGGGACTTGTCCAAATTTGCCTTGGCGCCAATCTGATTTGGCTTGTTCGATGCGGTCTTTGGAGTTGGAAACAAAATTCCACCAAATGTATCGCGGTGTTGCGAAAGGTTCGCCTCCAACTAAAATAAAATTTGAATCTTCTTCGGCTTTAATCGAACATGTTTCATCTGCACTGACGTAAATAAAATCAAAAGGCGCGTAGCTTTTCTCTGCTATCGAGACTTTTCCCTTTACAACATAAATACCGACTTCTTGACCGTCTGCTGGTAAGGGTATAGTAGTGCCAGTTGGCAATCCTACATCAGCATAAAACATTGGGGAGTAGGTCTGCACGGGTGATTTTTGACCATAAATCTCACCAGCCATTAGCCGAATATTTGCCCCTTTATATTCAAACACAGGGAGAGTTTCCTTTGGATGATGATGGAATTCGGCAGGCAGCTCCTGTTTATCATCTGGTAACGCTATCCATAATTGTAGACCATGTAGTTTATGCTCTGAATTCCTGACTGCTGCAGTTTCTCTTTCAGAGTGAACAATGCCGCTACCTGTTGTCATCCAGTTGATATCACCAGGCTTGATTTCTTGTTTATAGCCTAAATTATCACGGTGAAAAATTGATCCTTCAAACAAATAAGTAATGGTGGCGATACCGATATGCGGGTGTGGACGCACATCGATGCCTTTGCCAGCCGGAAACTCTGCTGGCCCCATATGATCAAAGAATATAAATGGGCCGACCATTTGTTGGATGGCATTCGGTAAGATTCTTCTAACTGAAAAACCACCCAGGTCTTTTTCTGTAGCTTTTAATAGTTTTGGCATAAATTTCTCCTGTTACTATTGCTATTATAACGTTTATGGTTGCGTTTTCAATTGTCAATCTAAGCCATATCAAAAATAATTACCTCAGCATTATTACCATCAGCAAAATCCAACTCAGAGGTTTCTTCAACCGCTACGCCATCTCCTGCTTTTAGTTTATGGCTATTCATTGTTACATCTCCACGCGCAATATGTACCCATGCTTTGTGGTTATCTGCAAGTTCATAGTTGGCTGCTTCATTGCCATTAAACAAAGCAACTGACATGTCCATGTTTTGATTGATCGTCAATGAATCATTTCTCCCATCTGCTGAAACAACAAGGCAAAATTGACCCCGTTTTTGTGAGTCATCAAAATATTTTTGATGATAGCCAGGTGTTAAATTTCGTTCATTAGGCATAAACCAGATTTGTAAAAAATGCACTTCGTCTGTTTTGGAGTGGTTATATTCACTGTGAGTAATACCAGAGCCCGCGCTCATTAATTGTACTTCTCCAGGCTTTATCACAGAACCATTTCCCATAGAATCTTTGTGCGCCAATGCACCATCAAGCACATAAGAAATAATTTCCATATTCTCATGTGGATGAGTACCAAAACCCATGCCAGCTTTGACGTGGTCATCGTTAATCACCCGCAGTGATTCAAAACCCATGTATTGTGCATCATAATAATGACCAAATGAGAAGGTGTGTTTGCTATTTAGCCAACCCAAGTTGCTTGGCCCTCGATCTTGTGCTTTTCGTATTGTAATCATAAGTAAATCTCATCAAAATTAATAATGGAGAGCTTTGCACAACTAGTGCGAAGAGTAAAAAATGATTAAATTCATCAACTTTTCACCAAAATTATTGGCAATAGCAAGCTATTACACGCAAATTTTGGTTCAATTTGACAAATTTTCT
>Ga0256845_1003319_pt1 | contig 11006 bp, 13 predicted proteins | sample RiftiametaG_FD_189101 | JGI IMG/M metagenome (GOLD analysis project Ga0256845, IMG submission 189101) | Tube worm associated microbial communities from hydrothermal vent at the East Pacific Rise, Pacific Ocean - Riftia | ecosystem: Host-associated > Annelida > Integument > Unclassified ... | reverse complement strand
TTTGTTAGATTAGAAAATCTGTTAAACCATTAATGATTTTGATTCAACTTTAACTCCAGGGCTCATAGTACTTGATAAGCAAATGCTTTTCACATAAGTACCTTTTGCCGATGTTGGCTTTAATTTTACAATAGTTTGTAATAATTCATTTGCATTTTCTGCTAACTTTTCAGCGCTAAATGATGCTCTACCTACGGTAGTATGAATAATTCCAAATTTATCTACTTTAAAATCAATTTTACCCGCCTTGATTTCGGTAACAGCTTTCTTAATGTCCATTGTTACAGTACCTGATTTTGGGTTAGGCATTAAACCTCTTGGTCCTAAAACTCGACCTAGAGCTCCAACTTTACCCATTACACTTGGCATTGTAATAATAACATCAATATCAGTCCATCCGCCTTTTATCTTTTCGATATATTCGTCTAAACCAACAAAGTCAGCACCGGCTTCTTCAGCTTCAGCTTGTTTGTCAGGGGTACATAATACTAAAACTTTAACATCTTTACCTACACCGTTCGGTAAGGCAACAGTTCCACGAACCATTTGTTCAGCTTTTCTAGGGTCAACCCCTAAACGTACACTAATATCAACAGATGCATCAAATTTTGTAAATGTAATGTCCTTAACAATTTTAGCTGCTTCATCTAAATTATGTTCTTTTTCAAGATCAAACTTTGATAAAGCTTCTTTCATATTTTTGGTCAACCTAGCCATTGTTAATTAATTTTATTTATTATTAAACTTCTGCTGGGAATTTACCTTTAACGTTAATTCCCATACTTCTTGCTGTTCCAGCAACCATTTTCATTGCAGATTCAATTTTAAAACAATTTAAATCGGGCATTTTGTCCTCAGCAATTGTTTTTACTTGATCCCACGTTACTGAACCTACTTTTACTCTATTTGATTCCGGAGAACCACTTTTAAGTTTAGCAGCTTCTAATAGTTGCACCGCAGCAGGAGGTGTCTTAATTACAAAATCGAAAGACTTATCAGCATACACTGTGATAGCAACTGGTAAAATTTTACCTGCTTTATCTTGCGTACGTCCGTTAAACTGCTTACAAAATTCCATTATATTAACACCCTTAGCACCTAAAGCTGGTCCTACTGGTGGTGATGGATTTGCTGCACCCCCTCTGATTTGTAATTTAATTAAAGCGCTTATTTCTTTAGCCATCTTAATTATTATTTAAATGATACTTTTTCAACTGGAAGCATTATAATGTTGAAATTATACCGGTAATTACTTTTTTTAACTTTCTTTTTCTACTTGTAAAAAACTCAATTCTAACGGTTGTTTTCTTCCGAAAATCTTAACCATTACTTCAAGCTTTCTTTTTTCTTCATTAATAGTTTCAATAGAACCTGTAAATCCGTTAAATGGACCATCAATAACTTTGATGTTTTCTCCAACAACGTAAGGGATGTTCATTTCTTCTTCACTTTCTGCTAACTCATCAACCTTACCTAAGATTCTATTTACTTCACTTACTCTTAGTGGAAGAGGTTCTCCTCTTTTTTCTGCACCAAGAAATCCTATTACTCCGTTTGTGCCTCTAATTACGTGAGGAACTTCTCCTGACAAATCAGCTTCAACTAGGATATATCCAGGAAAAAAACTTTTTTCCTTACTTATTTTTTTTCCGTTGCGTATTTGATAAACTTTTTCAGTTGGAATTAAAATTTGACTAACATAATCTTTCAATCCTGCAAATTCAATTTCATCCTCTATATACTTCTTGATTTTTTGTTCTGAACCACTAATAGCTCTAACAACGTACCATTTTTTTGTACTTTCAGCCATAATTGTATTCAAAATAAACTGTAAATAAATTTCATCATTTCACTAAATGAACGATCCATTACAAAAATAATTAATGCAAAAATTACTGATGCAACAAGTACCAACACTGCACTATTTTGAAGTTCTGACCATGTTGGCCAAGATACTTTGTTAAATAATTCGTCTGCCGACTCTTGTATATATGTTCCAATTTTTGCCATAATATTTTTTCTTTTTGCACGGAAGGCGAGGCTCGAACTCACGACCGCTGGTTTTGGAAACCAGTGCTCTACCAACTGAGCTACTTCCGTAAGTTAATCTTACTTAACCTTTCTAATTTATGATAAGAAAAGGTATCCGCTAAAAACGGATACCTTTTCACTCTTTAATATCTAGAGTTATCTTATAAGATTTCAGTAATTTGACCAGCTCCAACTGTTCTTCCACCTTCTCTCATTGCAAATCTTAACCCTTTGTTTATTGCTACAGGTACAATTAATTTAACTGTTACTGTTACGTTATCTCCAGGCATTACCATTTCTCTTCCTTCTTCTAAGAAGATTTCACCAGTAACATCTGTTGTTCTAATGTAAAATTGTGGTCTGTATTTGTTATGAAATGGAGTGTGACGTCCACCTTCTTCTTTCTTCAATACATAAACCTCAGCTTTAAACTCAGCATGTGGAGTAATAGAACCAGGCTTAGCGATTACCATTCCTCTTCTAATCTCAGACTTTTCAATACCTCTTAATAAGATACCTACGTTATCTCCAGCTTCACCTCTGTCTAGTATTTTTCTAAACATTTCAACTCCAGTAATGGTAGATTTTAAATTCTCATCACCCATTCCTAAAATATCAACTTCATCACCTGTATTAGCAATACCAGTTTCAATTCTTCCAGTTGCAACAGTTCCCCTTCCAGTAATAGAGAATACATCCTCTATTGGCATTAAGAAAGGCTTATCAACATCTCTTGGAGGTAATTCAATGTAAGAATCTACTGCTTCCATTAATTCTTTAACGGTAGCAACCCATTTCTCTTCTCCATTCAACGCTCCTAAAGCAGAACCTTGAATAACAGGTGCATTATCACCATCATACTCATAGAAAGATAATAACTCTCTAATTTCCATTTCAACTAATTCTAACAATTCTTCATCATCAACCATATCCACTTTGTTCATGAATACAACCATAGAAGGAATACCAACTTGTCTTCCTAATAAGATGTGCTCTCTTGTTTGTGGCATAGGACCATCAGTAGCAGCAACAACTAAAATTGCACCATCCATTTGAGCAGCACCAGTTACCATGTTCTTAACGTAATCCGCGTGACCTGGACAATCTACGTGAGCGTAGTGTCTGTTTGCTGTTTCGTATTCAACGTGAGATGTGTTAATTGTAATACCTCTTTCTTTTTCTTCAGGAGCATTATCAATTTCATCGAAATTTTTTATTTCAGCGCCACCTTCTTTTGCTAATACAACAGTAATAGCAGCAGTTAAAGTAGTTTTTCCGTGATCTACGTGACCAATTGTTCCAATGTTTAAGTGTGGTTTAGAACGGTCGAATGTTTCTTTAGCCATGATTTGTTTATTTTATTATTTATTTACTTTATTATTTACTATTTAATAAATAGAGCCAATGACGGGAATTGAACCCGTGACCTCTTCCTTACCAAGGAAGTGCTCTACCGCTGAGCTACATCGGCTTTTGCTGATGTATACTTTAAAAGAGCGAGAGACGGGGCTCAAACCCGCGACCCTCAGCTTGGAAGGCTGACGCTCTATCAACTGAGCTACTCTCGCTTTTAAAGTCATATAAATAAAGTTTCCTTTATTTAATAATTTTGTTGTGGGGGGAGAAGGATTCGAACCTTCGAAGGCGAAGCCAACAGATTTACAGTCTGTCCTCGTTGACCGCTTGAGTATCCCCCCAACGAAATTTCATTTTTTTCAATTTTCAACACTTAACGCTTTAAGTGCCTTTTTTTTTGGAGCCGATAGAGGGACTCGAACCCACGACCTGCTGATTACAAATCAGCTGCTCTAGCCAGCTGAGCTACATCGGCTTTTCACTTTTTTTTATGTGAAAAATGCATAAAAAAACAGACCTTTCCTTGAAAAGGTCTGCAAATGTAATTAAGTTTTTATACTTAACAAACAAAAAAATATTTTTTTTTTCGGTTAAGCTTGTCTTTGTTTTTCTTTATGCTTTTTTAGTTGTCTTCTTAGGGCTTCAACTGCGTTGTCTGTTGCTTCTTCAAAAGATTTACACTGTTTTTTAGCAAAAATATCGTTGCCAGGAATTAATAATTTTATTTCAGCAACTTTATTCTCTGTATCATGGGAGTTTTCTACTTTAAGAATAACTTCTCCATCAATAATTTTGTCAAACTGATTAGATAGTTTGTCAACTTTCTCGTGAATAAATTCTATTAGTTTTTTATCTGCATCAAAGTGTACTGAACTTATTTTTAAATTTACTTTCATATATCGTTATTTTATTTATGCCCTTGGATGGGCTTGTTTATGAATGTTTTTTAATTTTTCTATTGTGTTATGTGTGTAAACTTGGGTGGCTGATAGGTTGGCGTGACCTAATATTTCTTTTATAGAGTTTAAATCAGCTCCATTGTTTAACATGTGCGTAGCAAAAGTGTGTCGTAGAACATGTGGGCTTTTTTTGCTAACTGTTGTAACTAAGCTAAGATAGTGATTTACTACTCGGTAAACAAGTTTCGGGTATATTTTTTCGCCAACTTTTGTTAAAAATAAATGAGGTTGAACACTTTGTAGTTTTTCTCTTTCTGATAGATAGTTGTTGATTTTAGTTTTTAAGTTATTACTGAACGGAATAATTCTTTCTTTATTTCTCTTGCCAAGGACTTTAATTGTTGAGTTGTGATAGTCTATAGAGTTTAGTTGCAAATTGACGAGTTCAATTAGTCTAATTCCTGTTGCGTAAAGCAACTCTAGAATTAGTTCATCTCGATAACCTTCGTAATCTTGAGAAAATTTTCCTTCTATTTCAGAAAACAAATCTGATATTTCACTTTCTCCAACAAAAACAGGGAGCCTTTTAGATGTTTTAGGGGTAACTACTTTTAATAAAGGATTTATTTCAACTTGATTGCTTTTAAGTAGATACTTATAGAATGATTTTAAGGTTGAGATTTTTCGATTGATACTTCGTTGAGATATATCACTTTCTATCATTTTAACAATCCATGATCTAATGATGGGGGAGTTGGCTTCTTTAAAAGAAGTTAGTTGGAAATCTGAAAGTAGAAATTGATGAAACTGCTCTAAATCTTTTTTGTATGCGGTAATGGTATGCGGGGAATATCTCTTTTGATGAGAAATGTAATCACAAAAAGAAGAAATATAGGGCATAAAAAAAGTAGTTTATCTTTATAACGAAAATAATTTCTAAAGGTTATAAAAATAAACTACTTAAATAAAGTAGGGAATTAAAAAAGGCTTACTCTTCAGCTTTTCTTAATTGCTCAATATATATAGCTTTCGCTCTAGCTTCTCTGTTAATTACAGATGGTCTGTCAAATTGCTTTCTTCTTCTTAGTTCTTTAAGTGCTCCAGTTCTTTCGAATTTCTTCTTGTAACGTTTAAGAGCTCTTTCGATGTTCTCTCCTTCTTTAATAGGAATAATAATCATTTTTCTTACTTTTTTAATTTATTAAGGGCTGCAAATTTAGACAATAAATCTATATAAGCAACAGTTACTTTAATATTTCTCTTGAAATTACTATTTTTTGTATTTCGGAGGTTCCTTCACCAATTGTACAAAGCTTAGCATCTCTATAATATTTTTCTGCAGGAAACTCTTTAGTATATCCATATCCTCCAAATATTTGTACAGCTTCGGTAGCTGTTCTTACTGCTACTTCAGAAGAGTAGTATTTGGCCATTGCAGATACTTTTGTCACATTTAAGTTTCTATCTTTAAGGTCAGCGGCTTCAAAAATCAATAATTCTGCTGCTTCAATTTCTGTAGCCATATCAGCTAGTTTGAAAGAAATTGCTTGAAAATTAGAAATAGGCTGGTTGAATTGTTCTCTTTCTTTAGAATACTTTAAAGCTGCATCAAAAGCACCTTTAGCAATTCCTAAGCCTAAAGATGCAATAGAAATTCTACCACCATCTAAAATTTTCATTGCTTGTTTAAATCCTTGTCCTACTTCACCAAGAACATTGTCATTAGAAACTTTACAATCTGAAAATATTAATTCAGCAGTTTCTGAAGCTCTCATTCCTAATTTATCTTCTTTTTTTCCAGAAGAAAAACCAGGTGTTCCTTTCTCTATTGCAAAAGCTGTTGTACTATTCTTAGCACCTTTTTCGCCAGTTCTAGCAATGACTACTGCAATGTTTCCTGTAATTGCATGAGTAATGAAGTTTTTTGCTCCATTTAATATCCAATTACCATCTTTATCTTGTTTAGCTGTAGTACTCATTCCTCCAGAATCAGAACCTGTATTGTGTTCTGTGATTCCCCAAGCTCCAATCCATTCTGCTGTAGCTAATTTAGGAAGCCATTTCTTTTTTTGTTCTTCATTTCCAAACATTAAAATGTGATTGGAACATAGTGAATTGTGTGCAGCAACAGATAATCCTATTGATCCACAAATTTTTGATATTTCAGTAACAACAGTAATATACTCATTATAACTCATTCCTGATCCACCATATTCTTCAGGAATAATGCATCCCATCAAACCTAATTCACCCAATTTTTTAAATACTTCTACAGGAAATTCTTGAGATTCATCCCATTTCATCATATCTGGACGAATATTCTTCTCTCCAAAATCTTTAATCATCCCAGCAATCATCTGCTGATTCTCTGTTAATCCAAAATCCATAGTTTGTTTTTTAATAGCTGACCAAATTAAATATATTTTCTGAATATTTTTTGATAACATCAGAACCATTTAAAAATGATAAATCGACAACAAAAGAAAATCCAGCAACATTAGCATCTTGCATTTTAATTAATTCAGCAGCAGCACAAGCTGTTCCTCCTGTAGCTAATAGATCATCATGAATTAAAACGTTCCAATCTTTTTTTATTTCATCTTCGTGCATTTCTATTTCAGCGGAACCATATTCTAAATCATAACTGTAAGAAATAGTTTTGTAAGGTAGCTTTCCTTTTTTTCTTATAGGAATAAAAGGGATTTCTAATTTATTGGCTAACATAATTCCAAACCAAAACCCTCTACTTTCGATGCCTACAATAGCATTTAAGTTAAGATCTTCTACATGAATAACCATTTCATCTATAATGTCTCTAGTAAGTTGTGGGTCTAATAGAATAGGGGTGATGTCTTTAAAAACTATACCTGGCTTTGGAAAATCAGGAACATCTCTTATAACATCTTTTAATTTGGTGCTAATCATAGTTTTTATTTTGAATTACAATTTTAAGATAAAAAAATGGCTTATCAAATGACATTTAATAGACTCTTGTCAACTCACCATATTCTAATGTTTTTCCTGTTGTAGTTTTAAGCGAAAGTTTATTAATCTCTATTCTTTTATCAGAAAAATACTCCTTTATTATAGTTTGGATATTTTCTTCTTTTAATTTAGGAGAGTATGTGTTGATAATTAAAAATCCATTTTTATTTAAGAGCTTACTTGCAACTTCTACTAGTTCTGGAAATTTAGTTTCGATTTTCCAACGTTCTTTTTTTGCTCCTAAACCATAGGCTGGAGGATCCATGATTATGCCATCATACTTTTTCCCTCTTTTAACTTCTTTTGTTGCAAATTTTAAGGCATCATCAAATACCCAACGAATATCTGATTGATTAGAACTTTCCATATTTTCTTTACTCCAAGAAATGATTTGCTTAACTGAATCACAATGAAATACATCTGCTCCCGCTGAATTAGCAATTAACGAAGCTCCACCTGTATAAGCGAATAAGTTTAAAAACCTATTCTGTTCTGTAACATGGTTATTTATAAAATCCCAATTGGTTTGTTGCTCAGGAAATATGCCGATGTGCTTAAATTTGGTTAAACGTAAATTAAAGACACATCCTTTATAATTAATTTGCCATTCTTTCGGAGTGTTTTGTTTTAATGTTTTCCAGATTCCCTTACTACTTGTTTCTTCTATAAATTCGAAATGCGCTTTTTGTAACCATTCTTTATTAGATAAGATAGGAGCGAAGTAAGCATTTCTGTCTGGACGTATAAGAATGGTATTTCCAAAACGTTCTATTTTTTTGTCATTGCCTGCATCAATTAATTCATAATCTGACCAATGGCTACTAAATATTCTTTTCATATACGGTGCCCGTATAGGCAATTATTAGGTGTTTATTTTACCTTTAAATAAGGTAGAATTTTTTTATATGTCTTCTTACTAATAAGATGTATCTTTTTAATGTCTTCTGCTTTCTTATAATCACCGTTAGCTTTTCGATATTTAAAAATGGCATTGGCAATTTTCCAATCAATGTAAGGGTGAGTTTGTAGTTGAGAAGCTGAAGAAGCATTAATATTTATTTGAGAAGGTTCGTAGTCTCCAATAATTACTTGGCTAATAAATCCGTTGTAGGTTTCGTTAGTCATGCTCCAAACTTCTTTAAGTTGTTCTTTTGATGTAAAACCTCCTATCTTATCTCTATGTTTTATGATAATAGCGGCATATTTTTCTGAATTAATTCCTTTTAAATTGGTGAATTCTTTTGCATCAGCAGTATTAACGTCTACTTTTTTTGTGTAGTCTTTTTTGTTTGATGTGTATTGCCTTTTTTCTGCTTTATCAGGAAGTAAAATATAAGGTTCTAATTTGTAGTAGTTAGCTTCATCTAACCCGTAAATCTTTTTTACATCAGTTTTAGTTTTCCAACTACCACCTTTTGATTTATAGTTGAAAATATTTTTTATTTGCCAATCATTAAATCCTAATTGCTCCCATTCTGTTTTAGAAATAATATTAGGATTGAATTCAAAGTAGTTTATTGTTGCTTCTTTTTTTGAGTAAGATTTAGTTTTCTTTTCAATATTATTAGGTAATAAAATAAATGGTTTTAATTGTTGGAAATGATTTTCATCTAAGCCATAAATTTTAGAAACGGCTGTTTTAGTTTTCCAACCACCACCTTTAGCTTTGTAATTGTTGATGGTTTTAATTTGCCAATCTTTAAATCCTAGCTTTCCCCATTCTTCATCAGAAATAGTATTGGGGTTAAATTCAAATAACTCTAATTGAAGTTCTTGTGTTTTTGAAGCATTTTTTCTTGCATCAATTTCTTTTTCAAATTCATTAATAGCAGTTTCAAATTCAGAAAAATCTGTTTGATGCTCTTTTTTTAATAAATCGACTGAAAAATTAGCAACAATTAAAGTGATAATAATTAGCAATAAAACTACTGTTCCTCTTTTTTCTCCACGAGTAAAGGAAAAGTAATCTTTAATATTCATTATGAAATATTATTTGGCAGCTTTAAATGCTTTGATCTTATCCATATAAATAGCTAGCTCTTCGCGAACTTTAGGAGATAGTATAATTAAACCAATTATGTTAGGAAATACCATGGCAAATATCATTGCATCTGAAAATGCAATTACAGATCCTAAACCAATAGATGATCCGATAACAACAAAGAGTAAGAATATTACTTTGTAAACAATGTCAACCGTTTTTCCTTTTCCAAATAAAAATTTCCAAGCTTGTAATCCATAATATGACCATGAAAGCATTGTAGAGATAGCAAATAGAACTACGGCTATTGTTAAGATCCAAGAAAATCCAGGTATTGCTGAATCAAAAGCAGTAGCAGTTAACTCAACTCCTTGAACATCTGTTCCATATTCGAAAAACCCACCTTCAATATTTGTAATAACAATTACTAACGCTGTCATTGTACAAATTATGACTGTATCAATAAATGGTTCTAATAGTGCTACGATTCCTTCACTTGCTGGATATTTTGTTTTTACAGCAGAGTGTGCAATGGCTGCAGATCCTACACCTGCTTCATTAGAGAATGCAGCTCTTTGAAATCCAACAATTAAAACACCAACTATTCCTCCTAAAGCAGCATCAGGGCTAAAAGCTCCACCGAATATCATTCCGAAAGCTTCAGGGACTAAAGATATATTCATGAAGATTATAATAAGAGCAGCTCCAACATAAATAGCAGCCATAAAAGGAACTACCTTTTCAGTAACAGAACCAATTCTTTTTATTCCTCCGATAATTACAACACCAACAATAGCAGCCATTACTAAGCCTAGAATAAAGCCCATTGAGCCACCGTCAATTCCAAAACGTCCAATTATTTGTGCGGCAGCTTGATTGGCTTGAAACATGTTTCCACCTCCAAAAGATCCTCCTACACACATGATGGCAAAAAAGATAGCAAGTACTTTTCCTAATCCACCCATTCCTTTTTCTTTCAACCCTTTTGATAAGTAGTACATCGGACCTCCGTGTACGGTACCATCTTCAGTAACTTCTCTATATTTAACTCCTAAAGTACATTCAACAAATTTTGTTGCCATACCTAAAAAACCAGCCAAAACCATCCAAAATGTTGCTCCAGGACCACCAATTGCAACGGCAACAGCAACTCCGGCAATATTTCCTAATCCAACAGTTGCAGATAAAGCTGCAGTTAAAGCTTGAAAGTGGGAAACTTCTCCTTCTGCATCCTCAACTTTTATAGATTCAAAAACATCTCCTCCTGGTGTTGAATCACCTTCAGCAATATCAACGGAATGGTGATCAAAATCATCATAATCGCCTTTGACTACTTTAACTGCAGTACCAATTAATGTGAAATTGGCAAATTTAAAATAAACCGTAAAGAATATTGCTCCTGCAATTAATATAATAATTACTAGAGGAACAGAGTGTCCTCCAAAATTAATAGCGTAAAAAATTACGCTACTAACAGCATCTGCAATAGGTTTAAAAGCGGCATCTATTTTTTGATCAAAGTCTAATTCAACTTTTTCTGCAGCTTCTTGTGCAAAAGTGATAAAAGGAATGAAAAATGAAAATACTGTTAAGAGAATTGATTTTACTTTAAACATATATGTTGGATTATTTTTTTCAAAAAATTAAGAATCAAATGTAACTAAACTTTTTGTTTAAAAAAAGGGCTATTTATTAATCTTGAGATTCCCGGTCAAGTTGAGAATGACAAAAATTGTTGACTAAAAGGATTGATA
>Ga0256845_1003318_pt1 | contig 11009 bp, 7 predicted proteins | sample RiftiametaG_FD_189101 | JGI IMG/M metagenome (GOLD analysis project Ga0256845, IMG submission 189101) | Tube worm associated microbial communities from hydrothermal vent at the East Pacific Rise, Pacific Ocean - Riftia | ecosystem: Host-associated > Annelida > Integument > Unclassified ... | reverse complement strand
CTATTTCAGAAAAAATGCCCCGACAAAAAGCCCGAACCTGGGAAACCCAAAAAGTCCGTACCACCTGTACCTATTGCGGGTGTGGATGCCAGCTTGAACTTCATGTGAAAAATAACGAAGTCGTGCAGGTAAAATCCTATTTCGGGGCAAAAGCCAATGAAGGCGCTTTATGCGTCAAAGGACGCTTTGGCTATGATTTTATTAATCATCCCGACCGGCTCACTACGCCATTGATTCGTAAAGACGGGGAATTAGTCGCCGCCACTTGGGACGAAGCGCTTGATCATGTTGCTACGACCTTTGGACGCATCAAAAAACAACATGGGTCAGATGCTTTGGGGATTCTCACCTCAGCCCGTTGTACGAATGAGGATAACTATCTTATCCAGAAATTTTCCCGCGCCGTGTTAGGCACAAACAATATTGACCACTGCGCCCGTCTCTGACACTCCGCTACCGTGACCGGTCTGGTCGCAGCATTCGGTAGTGGAGCTATGACAAACTATACACAGGATTTTGAACACAGCAAGGCTTTTTTTATTATCGGCTCCAACACATTAGAGCAACATCCGATTATCGGGATCAAGGTGCGGAAAGTTATCCGTGAGCAAGGGGCAAAATTGGTGGTTGCTGACCCGCGGGAAATTCCATTAGCACGAATTGCGGATGTTCACCTGAAAATAAAGCCCGGTTCAAACATTGCCATCCTCAATGGATTGATGAAAGTCATTCTGGATGAAAACTTATGGGATCACGAGTATGTCAAAACCCGCACAGAAGGATTTGACGAACTTAAAGCCATGCTCGATCAGGTGACGCCGGAATGGGTGGAAGACATCACCGGTGTCCCGTATACCGAGGTGCAGAAAGCGGCGCGAATCATCGCGACCAACAGCCCCTGCGCCCTGATGTATGCCATGGGAATTACGCAGCATCTCACCGGTCATCAAAACGTGTTATCCTGTGCAAATCTCCAGATGCTTCTTGGGAATGTCGGCATTCCCGGCGGAGGCGTGAACCCGCTGCGCGGACAAAATAATGTCCAGGGGGCGTGTGATATGGGTGGTTTACCGAACGTGTTCACTGGCTATCAAAAGGTGGTCGATGAAAATATCCGGCAAAAAATGGCTGATGCCTGGGGAGTGGATTCGTTACCAGGAAAGGTCGGGTTGACCGTCACTGAAATGACTGGCGGCAAGGTGAAAGGACTGTATGTGATCGGCGAAAATCCGATGGTCAGCGATCCGCACCTCAATCATGTGAAAGAGTCGCTGAATGGATTGGATTTTCTGGTGGTTCAGGACATCTTCCTGACCGAAACCGCCCAAATGGCAGATGTGGTGTTACCGGCCGTGTCGTTTGCTGAAAAAGATGGCACGTTTACGAATACCGGTCGCCGGGTCCAGCGGGTCCGCAAAGCTATTGAACCAATCGGACAATCACGTCCCGATTGGGAGATTGCCTGCGACCTTGCCTCACGCATGGGCTACGACATGCACTATGCCGATGCCTCGGCGGTGTTCGATGAGATCGCCAGGGTCACGCCGATTTATGGCGGCATTTCATACGCCCGGATTGAGAAAGAAGGCTTGCAGTGGCCCTGCCTGACTCCCGATCATCCTGGAACCGATATTTTGCACGTTGGACGCTTCTCACGCGGGCTTGGACGGTTCCACGCAGTGGAATATTTACCTCCGAGCGAACAGCCGGATGACGAATATCCGTTCATTTTCACTACCGGACGCAGCCTGTTCCACTACCATACCGGTTCGATGACGCGCCGGGCGCATGGGCTGAACACTCTGCGACCGGAAGCCACCGTCGAACTCCATCCTGACGATGCCAGTAAATACGGCATTACCGACGGTGATAGCGTCAAAGTTTCATCCCGGCGGGGAGCAGTGACCGCTAAAGCGCAGGTTGGGGAAAAGCCACTTCTGGGCCCGCCAATTCCCGGTGTGGTCTTTATGAACTTTCATTTCGCGGAAGCCTCGGCAAATTTCCTGACAAGTCCGAAACTTGATCCGATTGCCAAAATTCCGGAATTGAAAGCCTGCGCAGTGAAGATTGAACGCCTTCCTTCGTAAGCACCATTGTTCCGTAGGGGCGGGGTTTCCCCGCCCCTACGGATTTTCCCCTCCTTCCTGCTCTGTATTTTCTTGACAATTCTCTGTTTTTTATGCTAGAAAAATTTTCCCTCATTATGGCTCTGATTTTTCCCTAAAAACTTGACGGGGCAGATGAAATTCAGTAAAGTGAAAATCGTACTATAACTGGACACATCTGCCTGTGCGTGGCCTGTCTGCGTATCTGCCTGTGCGTGGCACGCAGACAGGCGGGGATGAAACGTGTTGCGGGTGGCGGGTTGTTTCGTCCAGGAGGGACATGCCATCGTCCCAAGAAGCCCTGCCCTACATAACGGCTCTTCATGGAACGCCTGGAGGTACTTTGGAGGTCTGAAAAAGGAAGGAGAAGCGTATCGTCAGTCTTTTAACGCTCCCATCGTTAATCCCTGGACAATGCTTTTCCTCACGACAAAGGCAAAGACGGAAACGGGCAATACAATCAGGGTTGCCGCTGCTCCAATTCCAGCCCAATCAATTTTCCCATAGGAAATAAAGCTATATACGGCGACTGGAACTGTCTTGGTTCTGGGGCCAGAAAGGATCAGGGAAAAAAGAAACTGGTTCCATGAAAAAATGAAAGAAATGATTGCAGCAGTCGCGATCCCATTCCGAACCAGCGGCAATACGATATTGACAAAGCTTTGTGTTCGGGAACATCCGTCAATTAAGGCAGAATCTTCTAATTCGCTTGGGATGCCTTCAAAAAATGACACCATCAACCAAATGACCATCGGTAGGGTAATAATTAAATGAGTCAGTGAGAGCGCGAAATAAGTGTCGATTAAATTCAAACGACGGAAAATAATATACCACGGTAATAAATAACTGACAAACGGCGTCATTCTGGCAACTAAGATGATAATTCCAACTTTTTTCTGTTTATATTTCGCAATAGAATACGCCGCAGGCAGACCGATAACCAACGAAATAATTGTGGCGGCACTGGCAATGATCATGCTATTCATGAGATATTGCAAAAAGTTATGCTGCTGAAACACGGCGCGAAAATTTTCAAGCGTCGGGGTGAAGATAAACAGCGGCGGGTATTCGATGTTTTGGACGCCAGTTTTTAATCCGGTCATAATCATCCAGAGAAAAACAAAAATGGGAGGCGCGCAGAGCACTATGGTTCCACTGTAAAAAAGCACACGTGTAAAAATTTTCCTGGTCATATATTCCTTACTCCCCTGGGTTACATCATTTCTGGATTACGCAATCGATTCATCAGGATGTTAAACACGAGGACAATAAAAAAAACGATTACCATCAACGCCGATCCATAGCCGGCTTTAAAGAATTCAAATCCGACCTTGTATGAATACAGGTAGAGCGTTTCAGAGGCAATCCCCGGGCCTCCCTGTGTAATCGTATAAATCGTATCGAATTCTTTTAAATTATCAAGAGACCGCAACATCAGTGCGGCAATCATCACAGGACGAATCAGGGGCAGTGTAATATGCCAAAAAATCTGTAACGTACTGGCCCCGTCAATTTTGGCGGCTTCATAGGGTTGCACAGGTAACGACTTTAAGCCAGAGAGAATAATCAACGTGATCATAGGGGTCCATTTCCAAACATCCACCAGGACTAATGATAAAATAACCGTATGAGCACTGCTGATCCATAGGCTTCCGGGAAGCCCTACACTCCTGAGCAAATAATTTAAGACCCCGATGTCAGGATTCAGCATCACTCGCCAGATTAAAGCTACTGCCACTGGCGTTGCTGCAAAGGGGAAGATGTAAATTGCCTGAACGATTCCTTCTCCGGCAAATCCCCGATTGAAATAGAGCGCGATCAATAAACCCAAGATGATTTCAAGACTCAAGGAAATCCCGCTAAAACAGAACATAACTTGCAGGCCATTCCACACTCGCTCATCCTGAACAAGGTCTATAAAATTATCAAGGCCGATAAAACTTGGGTTCCCAAGACCAATCGTCCACTTATGGAATGCCAGAAACAAATTATATCCGATCGGAATGATAACAATCACCAATAATGTGACTACTGCCGGAGCAGGGAAAATAATTGATTGGTGACGATCCAAAAAGCGCGAGATAGTATTCCTCATCGTGACTCCTTTCACCTATGGATGAGACCAACGGAGTGTTGCTATCACCCCCTTTCGTGAAGGGGAATGATAGCAACACTCCGTTCACCTTCCTCTGGATATGAAAGAGATACCTATTTCTCCATTTTCTTATCCATCATTTTTGCGCCTTTTTGCGCTGATTTTTTGACATCCTTCCCGTCAATGGCATCAACGATAATCTGGCCGACAATATCCCGGATTTCCGGGACATTTAACACTGGCGGATTCCATTGAGGTTGTCCGATGTCAAAGGATTTCAGGGTTGCGGCGGTCCAGTCCGGGTTTGTATCATTGGCCTTGAATTCCTCGGAATTCCAGGCTGATGCGCGTCCGGCAGGCACACCGGCTAATAGGGCGCCTAACACATTTTCTTTATTGGTGGCCCATTGCACAAACAGCCAAGCGGCTTTCTGGCGTTCCGGCGTACTTGTGCCAGACACAGCAAGACTCCAATTCGAGACATGCGGCACTTTTCCGGCAGGTCCGGCAGGAATGGTTGTGTAGCCAACTTTTCCGGCGACATTCGATTCCTTTGGGTTTTCATATAACGATTTAAATACATTGGCATCAAAAATCATAGCAGCAGTTCCCTCCATAAACAGAGAGGTGCTCTCAGACCAATGAAACATCGAGGGACCCTGGGGGCCATAATTTCTCAACATCTCGCCATAAAATTGAAAGGCAGCGATACTTTCCGGCGAAGCGATGTTCGCTTTTCCGTCTTCCGTTGTCCAGGAACCACCAAAGCTATACAGGAAATCGACCCATTGCGAGGTGGCTGCCGCACCTTTTCCCCGTAGGGTAATTCCTACCATCTTCTTTCCATCAACCTCTTTGCCATGAAAAAATTTCGCAGCAGCTTCTAGCTCTTCCATTGTCTCTGGTACCTTGACATTAAATCGTTCAAAAAGGTCCTTACGATAAGCCAAAAGAGACGCTTCAGCATTGATAACGATCCCAATTTGCTTTCCGTCAGCAGATGCCCCTTTCATTGGCCCAGCAAAAAAATCGTTCACATCCCAATCGTTTTGGGTCAACGATGGGTCGGCGATATACTCATCCAATGGTTTGAGCCAGCCAGCTTTTGAATAATGGAGTTTGGCCTGACCCGGCATAATCATATAGCCATCGACCTGTCCTCCTGCATTGAGTTCGATTAAGCGTTTATTACGGAATTGATCTTCCGGAAATACTTCAAGATTGACTTTAATCCCGGTTGTCGCTTCAAAAAGAGCGACCTTGGGCTCGATGTAGCTCGTGAAAGGGTGCTTGTTCATCAGGAAACGAACCTCCACACCTTCACATTGTTTCCAATTCATTTCAGCCATCACAATGCTACTCATCAGTGTCAAGCACAGTAATGTAAACAATGATACTCCAAACAACCGTCTTCTCATAATGGAACCTCCTGTGTCATTATGATCATTATACCTGTCTTCAGGCAGTCAAGGTGGTACAAACAGTGACAACACTACTCGTCAACAAGAGAGAACAACACCAGTACTTTTTGTTCTCCTGTCGTACTGTACTTCTACTTTGTTATCCCCTTCACACCAGGAAGGAAAAGTCATGTAACAAAGCAATATTTACTACGATACGGATTCGAATATATTTGGCAAGTTACCAGAATACTGATTTGTCAGTATTAGAATACTGTTTTTAGCCCTGATTCAGCGTACGCAAATATGAAGTGTGCTGTATAACCTGGTCCTAACGCCATTGTCCTGGAGTATGTGAGAGGAGTTCCTGGACGTTTACTCAAATGAGGAACGCTGAATATTCATCTTATTGACTAACAACATCACCTCAATTCGATCATGGACGCCAATTTTAGAATAAATCATGCTGACATGATTCCTGACCGTCTGTTCCTCAATAAAAAGTTTTTCCGCAATCATCTTATTATTATGGCCTTTCGCTAAGAGCAGTAAAACCTCTTTTTCACGCTTTGTTAAATCGTCCAGCCAGGGAGTCGAAGATATGTTGTCTCTTGAAAATACAGAGAAGGCAGGATTATCAAGCTGTTTCACAAGTTTCTTTGCGATAGCCGGAGAAATAAGAACAGAACCTTCTTTGACGGCTAAGATAGACATAATCAAATTTGAGGGCTGCGTTTCTTTCAGCAAATATCCGACAGCTCCCATGGAAAGGGCGTCATGAACATAAATTTCGTCATCATACGTCGTCAACATGATGACCTGGGTTGCGCGATACTTCTGGCAAATGATTCGAGTCGCTTCTACACCATCCATGAGCGGCATTCTCACATCCATCAGCACAATGTGGGGGTGATATTTTCTGACAAGCTCAATGGCCTCCTGACCATTGTAGGCAATTCCTACGACCTCAATGTCATCTGAACGAGTTTCGATCACGGTTTTTAAACTTGAGACAAACAATTTTTGATCATCAGCTAGCAGTATTCTAACCTTTTCCATACAGAGCCTCCTGGCAATGTTTTACTGTCCGCCATATTTGTGTGTGAAAAGCGGGAGTGGAATTCGGGCAGACACTTCAAAACCATTGAGCACATTCCTGGCCTCTAATCGTCCCTGAACTTTTTGAAGGCGCTCTTCCATGCCTTGTAGTCCGATTCCTTTCTCAATATGTGAGGCCCCTTGCCCATTATCCCGAATTTTCACAATTAATTCTGTTTGAACATCAGACTCAAATATCCAAAGATGAATGTTGATTCGGGTGGCTTTGCCGTGTCTGAACGCATTTGTCAACCCCTCCTGAACCATTCGATACAGCAGGAGATCAATGTCTTTATCAAACTCCCAGGGCAGATTCCCGTATTCAATATTCACCTGAACTCCTGTACTCTCTCCAAACACGTTGCAGAGTTGCTGGATCGCCTTGAGACCTTTTGATGACGCCTCGTCAATTGCCCGTAATTCCCTTAACGCCCCACGAGTGTCTCGTACCCCTTCTTTGGCCAGAGTAATTAGTTGACGCAGAATCTGCACGATATTCTCGTGCCGGCCTTCGAGCTCATCAATAACTGTTTCTGTAAGCATAATAATATTAATAAAGGTATGAACAGCCGTATCGTGAATGTCTCGTGAAATCCTTTTTCGTTCATGAACGGCAGATTGCTCACTCGCCGTAACCGCATACTGCTGAAACCCGATATTTGTTTCGATCAACTGTGACACAGCTTTTTCCAGGCGTTCGACAGAGCGCGTCTGCCTGTCAAGGCGTTGAATCACAAAAGGTAACGCATGGGTTAATACGGCTAACATTCCGGTATACCCGCCTAATGAAAGGAGATCGTGTCCTGATGCACGGGCAAGGGGGACTCCCCAAACGACAATCGCTTGCTGAGCAAACAGCGTGATGATTGTGAGGGCGAATGTGATAGGAATACTCTGGGGTAACGGGAAATAAGCACTGGCTTCGAGGATGAGTCCAGTCAGCAGCGTAAACTCAATCCCTAAATAACTTCCTTCGGCATAACCAAGAAGCAGAAAGAGCAAGGCTTGCAGGGCAAATACAATTTTTCCAGAGATCGGGGAATGCCTATAAACAAAAAGCAGAAGAGAACACGCCAACGAAAAAATTAAAATAAAATAAAATTGACCGAACCATACCGGCGGAACTTCTAATTCCGGCAATTTAAGCCAAAATTGAATCCCAGCGAACAGATGGCACAGGATAACAGAAAAAAAAACGATCAGATCGTAGAACTTTCTTGCCAGCATATCTTTCCCGCCTGTGTGCCGTAATTGGGTTCAGCCACCCTCTAACCAACCGCTAGAAGTGTGTCGCATCGGTGACAAATGCACCTCTTTGAGGGGCATACTAGAGAACAATACGGTTAGTTTTGAAGGAATCGCAAAAATAGTCAATCATTATTTCCCTTCAACGAGTCAATTTTCGTATAGGCAGCTTTCGTATAGGCAGCGGTCGTTCGCGCCAGCATTCTCGCGACAACCCCGGAGCTTCGCCCCGACCAGGCATTCCCTCGCCTTGCAGGAGAGGGGCTGGCAGAGAGGTTTGACCTTAACCCCTAACCCCATCTTTTTGATAATGCCAATACAGCCCTGGATAGCGACTTTAATCCGGTTGACCCGACAATAGCCCGGCAGGATATTGACACATTGATCGAATCCTATTAAGAAACTAACGGATTATTCAATGCTTCCAAAGGGTTAATTCATTGTTGTGTTTGATGTCATTCTGACCTTTACATAAATTTACAAAAACCTTTGCTAAATGGCTTGACAAAAAGATGTCGCCTGAATGTAATACTTTACATGGTTGATATTATGGAAAACATTATCATTAACTAAAGTATAGGAGGTACTTATGCTGAAAATTATAAGTAACATCCGATTAGTAATTTTTGTTTCATTCTTTATCTTAGCAGGTTTAACTACAGAAACCCAGGGTGAGATGGTACGAAATGAAGCTGTCTCAGTAAAAATTATCCACACCAACGATCATCACTCTCACCTTGATAGCGATACGTATGATCTGGTGTTAAATGGCGTCGCTACCCGTCTGCAAATCGGCGGCTTCACCCGGCTTGTTTCAATTATTGAGCAGGAACGCGATTCCAGCAGCATTCTGCTGAACAGCGGCGAATTAAACGGGACGCTTTATTTTTCCTTATTTAAAGGGGAACCAGACTTTAAGGTCTTTAATGAAATTCAGTTAGACGCCTATGCCCTGGGAAATCATGAATTCGATGAAGGTGATGGCCGGCTTGCCGAATTAATTGAAATCGCAAATTTTCCAATCGTGTCATCAAATGCCCTTCCGGAAGCAGCCAGTCCGCTGTATCGCGTAAAAGATAAAATCAAACCGTATATCCTCAAAGAAGTAAACGGCCAAAAAATCGGGATTATCGGCATTTTAAAAGTCGAAAAAACCAAAAATTCTTCCCTTGTTTCAGATGATGTTGCTTTTACACCGGAAATTGAAACCGCCCAAAAATATGTGCAGGAACTTGAGGGATTAGGAGTAAATAAGATTATCCTGTTAAGCCATGTTGGTTATTACAATGATGTCGTTTTCGCAAAGCAAGTTCCCGGAATCGATGTTATTGTCGGCGGCGATACCCACTCATTATTAGGAAAAACAGCCGATCTGGAAGCTATCGGCCTGTCGCCGATGTATGCCGGACAAACCGGACCATTCGCCGGTTCATCCCATGACGGAGTTGAAAACGAGGCTCTGGGGGCTTACCCGACAACAGTAACCGGCCCGACTGGCGAACCAGTGCATATTGTCCAGGCCTGGTCATACGCCCATGGTGTCGGCATCCTGAATGTTAATTTTGACGCTGATGGAATTGCGACTAAAGCAGAAGGGCATATTGTCATTCCTGTGGCCGGACCATTTCTGCAAAAAGACGCCGAAGGTAACCGGGTAGAAGTCGCAGAAGAAGTCAAAGAACAATTACTTGCCGCGATTGAAGCATCACCAATTTTGACATTTGCCCCGGTTTCTGACACTGTTGAAAAAGTAATCGCACCATACCGCGCAAAAATTGAGGCTTCGATGGCTGTGACAATCGGAACAATTGCTGAAACCATGGGATTTGAAAGAATTCCAACTCCATTCGCAACCGGAGAAACTCCAAGTGGAAGTTATGCCGCGTATGTTGTTGCAGAGGCTTTCCGTCAGGCGAATCCCAGAATAGATTTTGCCATTCAAAATGCCGGCGGGGTGCGGACTGAGTTTCTTCAAGGGGCATTTACCATCGGCGATGCAGTGAAAGCGCTTCCATTTTCCAATACAGTTGTGATGCTTGACATGACTGGAAGTGAAATCAAAAAAGTGCTGAATGAAGCTGCCTATTATTCCTTAAATTCCGGCTCGACCGGAGCATTTCCCTATGCTGCCGGTCTGCGCTACGATGCCAACTTAAGCGGCGCGGAAGGTGAAATTATTGTCAATGTTGAAATGCAGGAGCGCACCACAGGAACGTGGTCAGCCCTTGATGATAATGGGGTCTATACTGTCAGCACGAACTCTTTTACCGCCTTAGGAAAAGACAATTACCTGACATTTAAGGAGGTACGGGATGCGGACCCTGGTAAATTCGAAGATACCTATATCAAATACTTTGTTCCATTAAAAGAATACATTGAAAAACTTCCGGGCCAAACCTTACAACCTTTGGACCCAGATCGTTATTGTCTGAAATCAGTGCACTAATTCAAATGCTGGGTGGGTGACAAAGATTCCCATGAATGAAAAGTTTGTGTAAATCCGCGTCACCCTTGTTCTATCTGGTATGAGCCGGGTTGTTCTGACAGGGTTTTTCCTCTGTTGGGGAGTCGTATCGTGCCCTCGCACTGCGATATTCTCACGAGAGTTCTGCCAAGTTCTGTTTCTATAAATCACTCATCGTGCAAAACTCGCGCGGGTTCGATGCTCGCAGCCCATTTGCCTGGATAGAGCGCGCAAATGGTTACAAGAAGAACTACAGAAGGTGGCAATCAGAATTGCCAACCCATACCCATCGCGGCTGATATTGAACATATTCAGTAAAGGAAATTGAAAGACGGGCAGATAGCCCATAATCACGCCCAATGTTGTCAAAACTAGCATCTCTTCGATGATTCGAACGGAAATGTTCGAGAGAAATGCTCCAATCGCCTTACGCAACCCAATTTCGACCAGCTGTTTATTAATAGTGTTCCAGAGCACTCCAAAAATGCCAGGAGCCACATTTATTACCCGATGTTACGCCCATCCAATTGAGGCGAAAATATGATTGGACTGGGCATTCACACGCAGGCGGGGGTTGAATAAAGAGAACTTCCTGTGTCACA
>Ga0256845_1003317_pt1 | contig 11009 bp, 12 predicted proteins | sample RiftiametaG_FD_189101 | JGI IMG/M metagenome (GOLD analysis project Ga0256845, IMG submission 189101) | Tube worm associated microbial communities from hydrothermal vent at the East Pacific Rise, Pacific Ocean - Riftia | ecosystem: Host-associated > Annelida > Integument > Unclassified ... | reverse complement strand
GATGCTCGCCAAAATGATCTCTGCGGGCAATCTGCGAATCAAATCGCCAAAAGTTATTGACCAGCTGCGCGAGATACAATATCGTTATGACACACGATCACGTAAATACATCATCCCCAAAGAGCAACTGATTGAGGCTGCTCGCAATCGTGGTATTCCATTCAATTCACCCGATGAGGCAGATGCATTGATGATGGCAGCGACACAAATAAGCGGGATCGACAAGAAAATCAGAGACAACACGAGGCGATCGCAAGGCCGGTCACGCGGTGGCAAGTCTTATGTTTACGCCGAAGAGCGACCATTATTTTAGGAGATATCATGGCAGTACTGACATCAACAGCGATACTCATGGCAGCTGGCGCAGGGTTAGCCGGCACGGTATATTCAACAGAAACCCAAAAGCATGAGAGCAAAAAGGCGCAAAAGAAGGCTAGCCGTCTCACCCGCGCAGCAGACCAGCAGGCTAAAAACCTAGCAGAGACACAAAAAGCAGCATCGATCGAGAAGAGGCGCCAACGACTCGTTGGATTCCAGCGTAATCAAACAGCGTTCGGATCCGTTGAGGGCAACGCCAAGGCTGCACGCACAACTTTGACAGGATAAACTATGATTATTCCTTACAGTTATGACTATCATGATGCTTGCGTCCCCGTCATCAAGCAGTTCTTCGACAACTCGCTTGAGGTTTTCGGCCAAGAGTACACCGATGAGACGATCGCCAACGTCGAGTCAAATATCGCTAACTCGTGCTGGCTGTCTGTGATTCGTGGCAAAGTCGTTGGTATGCTCGGCGGATACGTCACCGATAGCATCACCTGCAAGCAAAAGATCTTCCAGGAAGTGATCTGGTATGTGGACGAAAAACATCGCGGGACTGGCGTTAGGCTGTTTGCTCACCTAGAGAAGTGGTGTATGCAAGAGCGAGTGAGGCAGATCGTCATGGCCAGTATCCATAACGATAGCCATGAGAGCGTCCACAAGTTCTATTTACGTAAAGGCTATCAAGCGATGGAAACGCATTACATCAAGCAATTATGGTAAAGTGTTGAATTAACGTAAACAATAGGGTAAACTAAACACATGGCTAAGACGACCGAAAATATCATCCGAGATTACAACGCAAGCTTAGCGACACGTGCAAGACTTGAGGGGCTTTGGCAAGATTGCCGTGATTATTATGACACCGTGGGATCAAGCATCACTTCGGCGATGTCGGATAACAGTGATGTCAACCCAGTCAAACTATACGACACGACTGGCCTTGAGACTGCGGATATCTTAGCAGCTGGGATGACAAACAACCTAACGCCACCATCTGGCAAGTGGTTTTCGATCAAAAGCAGAGACTATTCCGAAGAGGAGAGCGACGATACAAAGCGATTCCTCAAAAAGGCCGAGGTCGCAATCGCACAAATGCTAGCACGATCAAACTTCTACGATGCGATCGTGGACTTTAATAAGAATTCGGGAGTTTACGGAACAGCTGTTCTCTATTCCGAGGAGGATGAAGAGGATGGGATCCGGTTCAAAAGCTTGGATACCGGAACATACTGTATTAAAGAGGATTCGAGGGGCAGGATCACAGAGTTTTACATCGAATTCAAGTACACCGCCGAGCAAGCGGTAGACCGGTTTGGATCAGAGAACTTATCGCCAGAGCTAAACGATGAGGCACGCGCGGGATCGCTGGACACGCACACGTTTATCTTTTACATCGGCAAGAATTATTCTCGCGATGAACGATCTAAACTAGCCAAGCACAAGAAATTCACGGGGCAATGGATCGACTTAGAAGGGCAGCGAGAAGTACAAAGCGGTGGATATGACGAATCGCCAGCCGTTGCACATCGGTTCTACAAGCGTGGCGGGTCAACTTGGGGTATTAGCCCTGCGATGAAGGCGTTATCTGACGTCCGAGGATTAAACGCACAAGTTAAAACCATGATCCGCGCGATGATGAAGCACACCGATACACCCATTGCGATCCCAGACGATGCGTTTTTATCTGCGTACAACGGTAATCCGCACGGTATCAACTACTATCAAGCGGGCAAACTGTCCAAGGATGACATTATCCCGCTTGGTGGATTCGGGAATCCACAGTACGGCATGGATATTATGGAATATTCGGTTAGTCGAGTCAAAGCGATGATGTTTACAGATGTGTTTATCGCGTTCGACGGTATCACCAAGCAGATGAACAATCCCGAAGTCATGGAACGGATCGCTGAGAAGATGACATTGCTCGGCCCCGCAGCCGGTCGTATGGTCTCTGAAGTCCTCGACCCCATCATCCATCGCGTGTTTGCGATGTTGTTACGATCTGGCAAGCTTGGCGATATTCCTAAGGAATTGCTAGATAACCCGACCTACGAGATTGATTACATCTCATCGTTAGCGTTATCACAGCGCAATGGTGAGCTACAATCTCTCAATAACGCGATGAATCTAATTGGCGCGATGGCTCAAATGGATCCATCTGTTTTGGATAAGATTGATCCCGACAAGGGTGTTGACGTGATTTGGAGCATTACAGGCGCCCCGATCCATATGTTGAGAGAAGATGACGAGGTTGATCAACTAAGAGAGTCCCGCGCCAAGCAACAAGAGCAAGAGAAAAAGGCTGCGCTGATGAATCAGGGTGCTGACACGGCGGTCAAGGCCTCACTGGCACAAAAGAATATGCAGGAGCAACCACAAGAATGATTATAGACAAAGAAAAAGCTGTCAAGATCAAAAGCGCGGTCGATTACTTACATGAATCACCGTTTGGTAAGGAGTTGTTGGAGCTGCTCGAGTGTATGGGTGGCAAGTATAGGCCGTCTTACAATCCAGAATCAGAATCCACCATCTTGATCGCAGCGGGAAGAACAGAAGTAATACAGACGATTCGCAATCTCCACCGTTTGGACGTTGATCAGATCGTCGAATGTTATAAAGGGAAATCGATATGAATGAGCCAATGACAGAAGAGTTAGATAGTGGAGCAGAGCCGAATACAAACACACAAACACCCGAGGGTGACGATCAAGGATCATCTGGCGCGTGGTACGACAAGCTAAATGACCCAGACCTAAGAGGCAACGCAACACTTAAGCGATTTAAAACGGAAGAAGACGCATTTAAGGCACACCTTGAGCTACAAAAGACGCTAGGCGCCGATCGTGTGGTGTGGCCAAAAGACGAGAACGACACCGAGGGCTGGGCGGAAGTGCACAAGCGCCTTGGCGTGCCAGAATCTGCGGACGAATACAATCTAGGCGCAGTAGACACGGCCGAGGGTTTGCCAGAATTCGACAAGGGTGATTTTCAAGCACGCATGAAAAGCGCGAATGTGCCTAAAGCGATGGCTGAAAAACTATGGGGTGAGTTTACTGGCATGATGAACGGTATCGCTAACACCAATTCAGAGCAATACCAGTCGCAGGTAAAAGATGCCAAAGCAAACTTAATGAACGAGTGGGGTGATGCGTATGATACCAACGTCCGTCGCGGGCAATCAGTCATCGATAACTTCTCGGACAACAAAGCGGATAACGACTTTCTAACACAAGCCCTAGCATCTGACCCACGAGGTATCGCGTTCCTGTCTAAGATAGGCAAGCAATTCTCTGAAAGCTCAATCGAGGGATTCCAAGATAAGAAAAGCTTCACGCTATCGCCCAAGGAGGCGGAAGGTGAGTTGAGAAAACTAAAAAGTAGTCCAGATTACCGAAGCGATGACGCGCGTGTGCGTGGTCAAGCAGTGGATCGCGCAAACGATTTATTGGCATTGGTGATGGCTGGCAGGGGTAACCGTTGATTCAACGCTCCCAAAACAATCGCGGATAACGCTGAGAAGCCCCCGCACACGTAAAGGATGATTGACGCTCCGTTATCGGGCAACCGCCATGACCCTTCTGATATCTTTCATTATAAATCATAAGGAGATACTAGCATGGCTGGTACAAACGAAATCTACGCACAGCAGTACAGCGAAAACATTATGCCGCTGGCACAGCAAGGTGCATCTAAATTACTTCACTCTGTTTACCTTAAGAATAATATTACTGGTGAACACTTCTATCAAGACCAAATCGGTCAATGGACGATGTCGGATAAGGTTGGTGACAATCCAGCTACGCCACAATCGTCCCCAAACCTTAGTAGGCGTCGAGCCACCATCATCACAAAGCACAATGGTGTGCTATTGGACAAGTCCGCGAATCTAAAGATTCTCTCTGACCCTAAAGCCTCATACACCGAGTCGGCACAAAAATCACTCGGCCGCGCGATCGATGCTGAAATCATTAGAGCTTTAGGGGCAACCTCCAACACAGGCAAAGAAGGTGCTGGCTCTGTGGCATTACCAGCATCCCAGAAAATTGCCGATTCTGGTGTTGGCCTAACGTTTGCGAAGGTTCGCGATGCCCGTAAAATCCTCAATAGAAACGATGTAGAGTCGGAAGATTGCTATTTTGTTGTGAGCCCCGATGGAATTAGCGATTTGCTAACTTCTCCAGAGGCTGCATCATCGGACTACAACACAATTAACGCGATCCAGAATGGTGGGTTTGATGGTAAAATGTGGATGGGATTCAAATGGATCATGTCCACGCAAGCACCTAAAACTCTCACAATTCGCACATGTTACGCTTACCACAAAAACGGCTTATGCTTAGGTATGGCAGAAGCACCAAAAGTGAGAATAGATGAGCGAGCAGATTTGTCTTATTCTTGGCAAATCTATTACACCTTGGAGATGGGTGCGACCCGCCTCGAGGAAGAACGAGTTGTTCAGGTAGATATTAAAGAAGCTGCTTAAGAGTCCCTTCAGGTGGCTGGTGGGGAAACCCATCGGCTACTGATTTTAAGAGGTTAATATGGCTATTAGTAAAACACAGATCGTTAATCGCGCAATGATTAAACTGGGTGCGAGAACAGTCACGAATATAGACACTGATAACACCCCAGAATCTAACGCTGCTCTGAATGTGTATGATATGGCACTAGAAACCGTGTTGTGTGCTAAGCTATGGACGTTTGCGACAAGGCGTGTGTTGTTGGCACAAACAGTCACATCCATCCCTTTCAGCCGATCGCATGAAAGCTTGTTGTATAGCTATCAGATGCCGGTGGACGCGCTAAAGATATTCGAAACAAACTCTATCGCCGCGCAATGGCAGGTAGAGGGCGATCAGATATTATCAGACACTGATGGTTTGGGTGTGCGATATGTGTATCGTAACCTTGTGACGGCCACATATCCACCCTACTTTGTCGAGGCATTATCCGACAAACTCGCTAGTGACCTAGCGTTCACGATATTAAATTCCCGTAGCGTCGATGAGATTATGAATCGTCGTTACTATCAAGTTTCACTACCCGCTGCGCTATCAAGTGATTCGCAGATCGGGACGCCTACCCCTGTCAACGCAAACTATTGGATCAACGCGCGATTAGGCGGCGCAGAGATTCAAGAATTACAATAGGAACACTATGGATCAGTATATTATCTCATTATTTGAGTCGTACCCCGTGTTTTCGGTGTTATTGGCGGGGATCATGTCGATCCACCCGCTAGCATCGTTTATCGTTGGGTTCACAAAAACCCCTAGCGCGGATTCTAATCTTAAGAAGTTTTATAGCTTCATCGAGAAGATCGCGCTTGTAACCAAAAAAACAAAGGAGGATTGATGAAAACACGAGGCTTACTATTATTGTCGTTACTTATGTTTGTTAGCTGCTCAAGTGACCCACAGACCAAGCGTCTACAAGTGTATACAGCCGTTCAGGAGGGCTACATCACAACAGTCGAGCATTTGACGAACAAGGCTAAGCGTGGCGAATACACCGAAAAGCAGTGGACGAATGAGGTTTTACCACTGATCAACACGACAAACCACGCGATGGATATGTATTATGCGGTTATCAAAACGGGAAAGCCCGCGCCCGACCAACTCGAAACGATCAGAGTCCTACTTAAGCAGCTCAAATCGTATATTGAAAGAACACAATGAATAAACTAATGATTGACGCGATATTCGCCATCGCAGACTTAGGCACAAGGCTAGCGGTAAACCAAGAGGAGACCGCGCGCTTTGCAGAATTGAGAACAAAAGCGCGCGAGGAGGTCGTAAAGCAAGCAAACGATGTCTTCCCGCCAAAGAAAACACGCAAGAAAAGTAAGCCCTTAGAAGTAGAAACCAAAGAAGAAGAAACCAAAGAAGGATAATTGAATGCCCAAAGCGTCACCATCTTACACGTCATTTGGCAGCGGTGAACTATCACCGTTGATCTTTGGCCGTAGCGATATAGATCAATACTATAAAGGCGGATCAAAATGCCGGAACATGATGGTGACGCAATACGGCCCCTGTGTAAGGAGACCTGGGACGCAATACGTCGGTGAGACGATAGACCATACAAAAGTAACGCGATTGATTAGTTTCAAGGCAAACCGTGTGGATGACGTGGCAATCGAGATCAGCCATTTGAAATTCAGGTTTTACGACAGTAATGGTATCATGAAATCTGGAGGCGTTCCTATTGTTGTGGCTCACCCGTACACTGAATCCGAATTATTCGAGTTAGATTACGATCAGTCTCACGATGTTGTGACGATTTGCCACAGGAATCATCGACCTGCCAAATTAACTCGCACCGGCACGCTGACTTGGATCTTGTCGGAATACGCATTTGTTGGCGCGCCTTATCGGATAGAGAACACAGATGTATCAAAAAAGATGACCGTGTCACCTAAGGTTGTGGGCGCAAGCACAATGACGGCTACAGGCCACACACCTTTTACAGCGGATATGGTCGGCACAATATGGAAAGTCGGGCTACCGCATGGATCACCGGAGGAGCAGGGGTACGTTAAAGTAGACGGATACACGAGCGCTACCGTTGTATCGGTGCATGTGTTTAGCGAGATTTCTGTAGATACCGCTACAGATCGATGGGCGGAAGCTGCTTGGTCTGACGCCGCGGGGGTTGGCTGGCCGTCTAAATGTGTCTATTTCCAAAGCCATCTAGCGGTCGCGAACAACGATTTGCACCCTAACGGCGTGTGGATATCGCAACCATTCCTATACGATAACTTCTCACCTGGGACTGGATTGCCAGACGAGGCGATCAATGAGGTTATTTCGGATGCGAATATTATTACGTGGTTATTTAGCGGTCGGACTCTGATTATCGGCTCTGACCGCGGTGATTTTGCGATATCTGCAAGTGATTCCCGTGGATCAATTACCCCCGAGAATTTATCTATCGCCAAGCAAACAAACTGGAGTTCAGACCATTTAAGGCCTCAATTTATCGGGAGCAAGGGGTATTACGTCCAGTCCGGCGGTCGTAAATTACGCGAGATGTTCTACTCTTTCCAAGAAGATACTTATCAGTCTGTGGATATGACGGCGGTGTCTGAGCATATCACTGATAGCGGGATTAAGGATATCGTTTACCAGCGTGATCCGTATTCGATCCTCTGGTGCGTCTTAAATAATGGCAAGATAGCCTTAATGACGCGGGAGTCGGATCAAGAATCTCTAGGCTGGTCGCTTATTGAAACGGATGGCTTTTATGAGAGTGTGACGGCTATTCCTCACCCCACGGAATACTACGACATTATTTTCGCGGTTGTTAGGCGTAAGGTTGGCGGCGTTTACAAGCGATACGTCGAGCGCTTCACGAGTCCCATTATCCCAGATAGGCAGGATTCGTGCTATTACGTGGATTGTGGTGTCGTGATCAATCAATATAACGCCACAGATGGCAACACGCTTACACTTAGTAGTATGTCCGGCACGGTTGTGGCAACATCATCAAGCCCCGCTTTTATCGCAAGTGATGTCGGTAGGCGGATTCGGTCGGTTGACAGTGAAGGAAAAACAATCGGGCAGATGACTATCACGGGATTCACTTCCACGACGGTGGTCGAAGGCGAAACGGTGAAAGATTTTGATAGCCTCACTTCCGCGCCAAAAGCTTGGGCGGTGAGTACGCATACGGTATCTGGATTATCACAAATCGAGGGCAAAGAAGTGGTGCTTCTAGTAGATGGCGGTACGGCGCAGGGCACAACGGTTTCCGGCGGTGTCGCAACGTTATCACCCACCGAGGATGGTTTTGTTATCTCATGCGGATTAAGTTACACGAGTATTTGGCGGAATATGCCGATCGAATCTGGCTCGGCTACCGGCACGGCACAAGGAAAGAAAAAGCGTATTTACCAATGCGGGTTTAAGTTTTATCGCAGTTTGGGTATGCAGGCCGGCAGTTCAGAGACAACGTTACATCCATTGCAGCAGCGTTCGATGTCCACGCCTATGGGTGAGGCAGAGCCGTTATTTACGGGCGTGATTCCTCCAGTTAAACTAAACACAACCTTTGACTACGAAGGGCATATTGTTGTTGAGCAGAGCCAACCGCTGCCTATGTGCCTACTAGCGGTTATGCCTTTGCTCGAAACGAATGATAAATAATGGCTAAAAAAACAAATGTTAGCGCCAAAGATAGTTTCAACTCAAACGATCTAGCGAGCCTTGTTGGCAGCATCACGGAAGGGTATGGTGCAATCCAAGAGGGCAACCAGACTGCTGATGCTTTCAGTTTTAACGCGTACGGAAACGAACAGGACGCATTAAGCATCGAGAGAAGCGGGGAATTTAAGCTACATCGCGCCAAGACAGGCGCTAGGATGTTATTGGCACGTCAAGTCGCAGCAACTGCTGCAAGCGGTAGGAGCTACTCAGGCAGCGCGCTAGACGTAATGGCTAGATCAGAGCGCAGCGCCCTTATGGATCAGGAGATTATACAAGGTAATACGTTGAGAGCCGCAGCAAATAAGCGAGCTAAAGCTATAATGAATAAAGCAGCTGCCCGTAACGCTGTTACCGCTGGATACACCAAGGCCTTTGTCGGTGCGCTACAATCTAGTTTCGCCGCAAGCAGTGCATCCGCAGAGGGTGTTAAAAAGGGATAATATGCCAACACTACCGGTTTACCAATCACAACAACAATACTCCCCAGAATCCGCAAGCGTCTCAGTAGACCCGAGATCGGCGGGTAATTCTAGCCGTCAACTTATCGCATCCGGTCGGGCGGTGGGTACTTTTGCAAACAATATCCAGAAGATTCAAGACACGTGGCATCGCGCGGAAGTGGCGACAAACTACACGGTATCTAAAAACCAATTCAAATCAGAGTTAAATCAGATCGTTACAGACGCGGCCAACGACAAGGATTGGCGGAATCGTCAAAAGCACATAGACAAGCTAAGCGAGTTAAAGGCCAATCAACCCCAGATGGGTGACGAATTGGTTCAAAAAACGTTTGATTCTGAGTCGAATCTACTAGCAGAGAATGCACAGAGAAAAGTGGAGTCGTTTTCTAAATCTCGCATGGTTGAGCATATGCGCGCAGCGATAGAGCCAGAGCACGAGGACAATAAAGATAAATATCTCAATATGGACGAGAATATCGGCGCCTTAACCACACAAGAGAAGCGGGCGGCCAAATACCAAGATCAAGAATCCTATGATGCGATGATCAACAACAGGGTGAATCTCGCACGCCAGCAAGTCAAGGAAGACGCAACGGAGACGATGCAAACACATCTAGAAAACGGGTTCATCACCGAAGAGGAATTCCAAGACAAAGTAAAAGAGATGGACGGCTGGGAGGCAGATCGCGCAAGAAATGACGTGATATCTAACCCCCAGCACGTCATTGACAATATTGACAGCTACACCCTAGACGACAAGGATAAGCGTGACGTTCTCACCCTCGCATACGCAACCAAGCAGCACGATGCGGAGATTCAAGAGTCTGCCAAGCTTGAAGTGCAGGCAGAAACAGAGGACGAGCTAAAAGACCAAGTATTGTCGATTACAGATGGGTCGATGACATCGGCCGAGCTTGTAGAGTTAAGTAATGACCTAGACAACAAACTTTTGAGTGGCGAGATATCCCCTCGATTCGCTTCATATTCACAGCGCGTGCTCCAAAACCATATGAATACTAAAGCCCAAGAAGAACGACAGGCTAACGAAGCCCAAAGGGAGTTCAATAATCAGATAAAAGAAGCGGTCACAGCAGAGCAAAAAAAGAGAAAAATAGCACAAGACGCAAAGGACGCAGTAGCAAAAGAGGCGGAGAAAAAATTTCAAGAGAAGAAAGAGTTTGAGCGCGATCTTATAAATGGTGCTTCAAGTGGCAGGATGCTGATGGGTTTGGAAAGAATCTTAAACCAAAGTGAGTATTCCAACAGGAGAAACCAACTAAAGAAAATCGAGAGCCTAAGAAATTCGGTGCTTGACGATAAAAATCTAACATACAAGGAAAAGAAGGCGAGACTTAGCCAGATCACGAGCTATATTTCAAAGAAACAAAGCAAGCTAGAGACGGGGTTATCCAAGTCAAACGACGATGGGTTTAAGGAATATTTTAACACCGCGAAGAAAATGTATAATTTCTCGGACGACGAGGCTTATTATGTCATCGGAACACTCTCTAATAGGACGCTAGGCCTTAATTTGTCCAAAAAAGATATGGAGAAAGAATTTATTAAGGCTTCTATCGCGACAGGCGGAGGCTCGTTTGCGCTATTGAACAGTATGGATCAAGATTTAAAAATGATCTACCCAGATGACACGGTGCGCGTTGAAAGGGTTGATACGGGTGAATACGTCATTACACGCGAGTTTACGGTTAATGGGGAGAGTAAAAAACAGATCTTCTACAAAGATGAGTGGAACGCGAAACGTGAGGAGATTATGAACAGTAGTGATAAAAAAGAAGAGGATTTAAACATACTCAATAGTATGATCAAAGAATTGTCGGCGTTAAAACCAAATGACACCTTCAAGATCAAAACCATCCTAGTGGGCGAGCGCTACGAGAATGTTGTTATCCAAGAGTATGAGCTAAACGGAAGAATGGAGGAAGGCGTATACTTCCCAGAAAATTGGCACATCACGGGTAAACGACTAAGGGGCGAGAAAAAGAAAAAGCAGTTAGAT
>Ga0256845_1003316_pt1 | contig 11013 bp, 11 predicted proteins | sample RiftiametaG_FD_189101 | JGI IMG/M metagenome (GOLD analysis project Ga0256845, IMG submission 189101) | Tube worm associated microbial communities from hydrothermal vent at the East Pacific Rise, Pacific Ocean - Riftia | ecosystem: Host-associated > Annelida > Integument > Unclassified ... | reverse complement strand
AAAATGACTTATTCCCTATTTTTTGTTTCTCATACGCAAAATTTTATCGAAATCTGCTTCCAGCTTTAAAAAAAAATCCATAATTTGAGCTTGGGGCAGTGAAAATAAATTAGGCGGTGGATTTAGGATTAACTACCACATATACATAGGTATTATTATTTTTTATTATAAACTTTTTATGTTTTTGCTTGACTCTGCACTATCTTTTTCCTATATTTCCCTACAATCGGTAATTTGGATGATAAGTCCATATTTAAATTATGAAGCAGTACCTTAATAATTTTAATCAAGGGGAGTTAAAAATGAAATCATTTGTAAAAGCATTAGTATTAGTAGCATTTGCGTTATTGGTATTTGCAACGCCTGGATTTAGTGGTGACACTGTTAAAATCGGTGTTGGTGGTGTTATTTCAGGAGACCTTGCACCTTATGGTATTTCTTCTGTAAGAGGTTGTGAGATTGCGGTTGATGACCTTAATGCAAAAGGTGGAATTCTTGGCAAAAAAGTTAAACTTATTATTGGTGATGATGTATGTAAGCCTGAAGTTTCTGTAAACATGGCAATGAAACTTGTTTCTGACGGCGCTCAGATGATTGTTGGACATGTCTGCTCCGGAGCTACTCTGGCTGCTAATAAAATATATAAAGATGCTCACCTTCTTGTTGTTTCTCCTGCTTCAACCAATGATGGATTAACATTCTCCGGTGACAACCCTAACTTTTTCAGAACAATTTCCTATGATGGCGCCCAGGCTGAGTTAATGGCTACCTACGGAGTTAAAGGATTAAAAGGGAAAAAATTTGCCCTGATCCATGACAAAGGTGACTATGGTAAAGGTTTGATTGATTCAGTTAAAGCAAATCTTGAAAAATTAGGTGCCAAAGTTGTTCTATATGAAGGATTTACTACAGGAGCAGTTGATTATACAGCCCTTGTACAAAAAATAAAAAGATCAAGAGCTGATGTTACAATGTATGGTGGATACCATTCAGACGCATCAAAAATTGTTCAGCTTCTTGTTAAAAAAAGAGTTAAAACTACATTGTTCGGTCCTGACGGTATAATTGGTGACAATTTCACAAATCTTGCCGGAAAATATGCTGAAGGCGTTTATGCAACAGGTCCTAACGATACTTCAAGCAATCCCATGCATAAAAAACTAATTAAAAAACACCAGAAAAAATACGGTGAAGATCCCGGAACATTCTTTTTTAATGCCTATGCTGCTGTGCTTTGCTTAGCTAATGCTGCTGAAAAAGCAGGGTCTTTAGATTATGACAAAATGAGAGCAGTTCTTTTATCAGAGCAAGTTGAAACACCAATCGGAAAAATTGGCTTTGATAAAAAAGGTGATGTAATAGGTGCTGGTTTTTCTGCTTATAAAGTTGTCAATGGTAAATACAAACAAGTCAACTAGCAACTGATTTAAAATAAAACAGGAGCATGATTTATTACAAATTTGCTCCTGTTTTTTTAGATACAACTTTTCATAATCAGGAGTTGAAAATTAATTAACATGCGATGGTTAAATATTATTATTGGAACAATAATAGTAGGGATACTTGTCTTTTTTGCTGCCAGAGAAATCCACAACGACCCTGCCTATTTTTTTGAATTATTCCTTGGTGGTCTTACAAGGGGCAGTATTTATGCATTGATTGCTGTTGGGTATACCATGGTTTACGGAATAATAGAGCTGATTAATTTTGCCCATGGTGAAATCTATATGATCGGCGCGTACACAGCTCTTATTATTGCAAGTGTTTTAGGGCTATGGGGATATAATCAATTGGTTATTGTTATTCTCGCATTTGTTTTTGCAATTGCGTATTCATGCGCCTATGGGTTTACAGTAGAAAAAATTGCATATTTACCCCTTAGAAATGCTCCAAGGCTTTCTGCACTGATTTCTGCAATCGGCATGAGCCTTTTCCTGCAAAATTATGTAATGCTTGCCCAGACACCTGAATATTTACCATTTCCTGAACTTATCCCTAATTTTGAATTCTGGGAACCCTATGCACATATTATCACTGCCCCTGAAATGATGATCATTGTTACCACTATTATTGTTACAGCCCTTCTTGGTATGCTTATTAAATTTACAAGAATAGGCAAAGCCATGAGAGCAACATCCCAGGATCAAATAATGTCCGCCCTGGTCGGTATTGATGTAAACAAAGTCATTTCCACAACATTTGTTGTTGGTTCTGCAACAGCAGCTATCGGTGGTGTACTCATTGCAACCCATGTTGGTCAGATCAATTTTTTCATAGGTTTTTTAGCTGGTATTAAAGCATTTGTTGCAGCTGTTCTTGGTGGAATCGGAAGTATTCCGGGCGCGGTTTTAGGAAGTCTTGTTTTAGGATGGACTGAAAGTTTTTTTACGGGATATTTCTGGAGTGAATATGAAGACGTTTGTGCTTTTGTCTTTTTGGCATTAATCTTAATTTTCAGACCATCAGGAATACTTGGTAGAAAAGAAACAAAGAAAGTATAATAATTATGATTAAAAAAAAAGAGATTAAACAATCATTTCTCATCTCCTTATGGGCAATAATTTTAACATTTCCCATTATGATCATCAAAGTTAATACAATAAAGCATACAATTGACTGGAGATGGTGGAATATCCTTTATGTTGCAGTAGGAGCTTTTTTTGCATCACTACTTTGGAACTATTTTTTACGAAGAAAAGAAAATAAGAAAAAACAGGATACTGAGGACTCAATACCGCTTGTTCATCGGATGCTTCAGAATAAAAAATTTCGATTACCTTTTCTAATGGTAGTTGCCATTGGAGCAATTGCCTATCCCTTTGTTACGCCCATGTATCACACTAGTATTATGATCTCAGCACTTATTTATGTTATTTTAGGTCTTGGACTTAATATTGTTGTGGGTTTAGCAGGGCTTCTTGATCTTGGTTATGTTTTCTTTTATGCAATTGGAGCTTATGCCTATGCACTTTTAAACCTTCATTACGGGATCAGTTTCTGGATTGTCCTCCCTTTAAGTGGATTACTCGGGGCTATTTTCGGAACTCTGCTGGGCTATCCTGTTCTTAGACTGAGAGGAGATTATCTTGCCATTGTAACATTGGGGTTTGGTGAAATAATACGAATAGTCCTGGAAAACTGGGTATCTTTTTCCAATGGGCCAAGAGGAATTAAAGACATTCCCGGTCCATCAAGCTTTGGTATTCATTTAAATCAGCATCAATCTGTTATTTATATCTATTTTATCATAATAGCCATATGTATAATAACTGTCTTTTTTGTTAACAGACTGGAAAACTCCAGGATAGGAAGGGCATGGATTGCATTAAGAGATGATGAAATTGCCTGTCAGGCAATGGGTATTGATAAGACTAAAACCAAACTGACTGCCTTTGCTCTTGGTGCTTCCTGGGCAGGTCTTGCAGGTGTTATTTTTGCTGCAAAAACTTCATATATAAACCCCATGTCTTTTACCATCTGGGAATCTATCACAATTTTATGTGTTGTTGTTATCGGTGGAATGGGATCAGCCATTGGTGTTATTGCAGGTGCCCTTGTATTAATCCTGATACCTGAATATTTAAGAGCTGTTGCTGAATATAGAATGCTTATATTTGGTGCTCTTCAAATAGTTGTAATGGTATTTAAGCCGGAAGGTCTTATCAAGGCTGTTCGTAAAACCTATAAATATTCAAAAATAAAAGAATAAATAATATGGAACCTATATTAAATGTAAAAAACCTCACAATGAAATTTGGTGGTCTTACTGCACTGGACAGAATTGATATTGCCATTAAAAATGGAGAGATTGCAGCTCTTATCGGACCTAACGGAGCAGGAAAAACCACTTTTTTTAATTGTATTACAGGTATTTATAAACCGACTGAGGGTATGGTGGAGATTACTCCTCCAGGGAGACCTAATGAACGCCTTAACGGTTTAAAACCAAATATTGTAACAGAAAAAGGACTTGCCAGAACTTTTCAGAACATTCGCCTTTTCCATGGAATGACAGTCCTTGAAAATGTTATGATAGGAAGGCATTGCAGGCTTAATTCAGGTATTATAAAAGCAATGCTTAAACCTAAAAGCCAACGCATGGAAGAAAAACAAGCTATTGATGATTCTTACAAAATTCTTGAAAAAATAGGTCTTGATAAATATGTAAATGAAATGGCTGTTAATTTACCTTATGGTGCCCAGAGAAAACTTGAAATTGCAAGAGCCCTGGCCACAGACCCGTTTTTACTTTTATTAGATGAACCCGCAGCAGGTATGAACCCCAATGAAACACGGGACTTACATGATCTTATCATCTGGCTTCGAGACAATGAAGATCTTTCAATCTTATTGATTGAGCATGATATGAAACTTGTCATGAGCCTTTCTGATAATATACATGTTGTAGATTATGGGAAAAAAATTGCTGAAGGTACAGCAAACGAAATTAAAAATAATCCACTTGTCATAAAAGCCTATCTTGGAGACGAAGCTGAAAATGCTTAAATTAACAGATATACATACTTATTATGGTAATATACATGCCCTTAAAGGCATTGATATTGAAATCAAAGAAGGAGAAATAATTTCTCTTATCGGTGCCAATGGAGCAGGGAAATCAACTACATTGATGACTACCTGTGGTATTGTACCTGCCAAAAAAGGTAAAATAGAATTTAAAGGACAAGATATTAGTGCGCTTAGTCCGGATAAAATAGTTGCCCTTGGCATATGCCAGGTGCCTGAAGGAAGAAGAATTTTCCCATACCTTACTGTTGCAGAGAACCTGGATATGGGTGCTTTTTTAAGGAACGATAAAAATGAAATTGAAAAAGATCTTAGTTATGTATATGATCTGTTTCCAATTCTTGCCGAAAGAAAAAATCAAGCAGGAGGCACTTTAAGTGGTGGTGAGCAGCAGATGCTGGCAATATCCAGGGCACTCATGGCTCGCCCCAATGTTTTATTACTTGATGAACCATCCCTTGGGCTTGCACCTATTATTGTAAAACAAATATTTGATATTATAAAACAGATTAACAAAGAACAAAATACAACTATTTTTATTGTAGAACAAAATGCAAACCTTGCATTGCAGGCAGCCCATAGAGGTTATGTAATGGAGAATGGAACCATTACCATGACAGATACAGGAGCTAATCTGCTTGTTAACGAGGATGTAAAAAAAGCTTATCTTGGTATATAATTAAAAACAGGTAAGATATTAAAATTATCATCTTACCTGTTTTTACCCTCACTTTATTTACAGCTATTTTTAAATATTTTATTTGATCGCTTTACAGCACAAAAATCACCGCACATGGTGCAAACATCGTTTATAGAAAATTCACTGTATTTACGTGCTTTTTCAGGATCAATTGCACATCTGAATTGACCCTCCCAATCAAGATCTTTTCTGAATGTCCCCATTTGATTATCAATATCAGACGCTCCCGGCAATTTATTTGCAATATCAGCTGCATGGGCTGCTATGCGCGCAGCCATTATCCCTTGTTTTACATCATCTGCATCAGGAAGTCTTAAGTGCTCTGCAGGTGTAACATAACATAAAAAATCTGCTCCGTGCATTGCTGCGGCAGCTCCACCAATTGCAGAAGTTATATGATCATAACCCGGAGCAATATCTGTCACAATGGGACCTAATACATAAAAAGGGGCATCATGGCATAATTTTTTCTGTAGCTTCATATTCATTTCAATTTCATTTAACGGCATGTGCCCCGGACCTTCAACCATGACCTGAACATCTTGGTCCCAGGCAATTTTTACAAGTTCACCAAGTGTAATTAGTTCTTCTATCTGAGGAGCATCGGTTGAATCCTTTAAAGCCCCCGGCCTCAGACCATCTCCCAAGCTTATACAAACATCATATTTGCGGCATATTTCAACAAGCCTGTCAAAGTTTTCATAAAAAGGATTTTCCCTTTGATTTTCAACCATCCATTGGGCAAGAATTGATCCTCCTCGACTTACTATACCTGTTTGACGCGGTTTTTGAGCAATAGTATTTAAACATTTCTGGTTAAGTCCTGCATGAATAGTTATAAAATCAATACCATCTTCTGCATGGATTTCTACCATATCAAACCATTCATCAAGGGTTATATCTTTTAGTGATTTTTGTGTTCTTACAAGTGTGTCATAAATTGGAACTGTGCCTATCATTATCGGAATCCTTTTTACAAGGTCTTTCCTGAATTTTTGAGTATTACCTGAAACACTTAAATCCATGATTGCATCAGCTTTATATTTTAATGCAAGTTCAGCTTTTTGTATTTCAGATTCAAAAGAACATCTATCTGCTGAAACACCAAGATTCACATTCACTTTTGTTGCAAGCCCTTTGCCTATTCCTGCGCCAATAAGACATTTATGGTTTTTATTTGCCGGAATTGCAATACTGCCATTTACAACACCTTCTAAAAGGGTATCCTTTGCAATATTCTCCTTTTTTAATACATCTTCCATCTGTTTTGTAATTATGCCTTTAGATGCTGCAAGTTTTTGCGTTAAATACTTTTTCATATTTTATTTTCCCTGTAAATTTTATTTATTTGACCAATTTGTTTTGAAATATTTTTTTCTGAAATTATATCTGTTACCAGGCAAAAGGTTTTTGCTCCGGTTCTAAGAACATCTTTTAAATTATTTTTTTTAATACCGCCTATTGCAACAAATGGAATATCAATATTTTTTGCAACATAATCAATATAGGAAAGCCCCACAGGAGCACATACATTGGTTTTTGTTTTGGTTGGGAAAACAGGTCCTGCTCCAATATAGTCTGCACCATCCATTACAGCCTGCTTTGCTTGTTGTGATGAATGAGTTGAAATACCAATTATCATATCTCCTGCAATCTTCTTTAATTCCGATGCAGGCAAATCATCCTGACCTGCATGAATGCCGTCAGCATGAACCATAAGAGCAATATCTGCATAATCATTAACAATAAACAAAACATCTGAATTCTTTGTAATTTCCCTTATTTCATGGCATTCTTCATATATCTGCTTAATAGTCTTGTCTGTCAGTTTTTCCCTGTACTGAATAATTTTTACGCCTGATTCCACCATCTCTTTTGCAATTTGCATATTGGTTTTCCCAAGGGAAAACTTTTCTCCAAGTATGCAATATAAGCCTGAGGGCAATCTTTTTTTAAAAGATAAAAACATTGCCTTTTCAAGGCAATATAATACAAATCTTTTTGCTTCTATTAATTTTCCTGTATTATATTCACCAATACACTTTAGAATTTCTTCAAGGGATCTAAAACCTTCTTCTACTCTTTTAAAATTTGCAAGCATAGTATCTTTAAAACCTGCCCGCAGGTCTGTTTTTGTGCTCTGTGAAATTACTTTTCCCACATCAAAATCAGAATCTCGATAAAAAAATAATTTCTTTTCTTTTCCCTTAAAAATATTTCTGGTTTCATGGCGCAATTGCCGCAAACCCAATGCTAATTTGACATTATTAAATCGAAATCGAGCAATATCTTCAAGCACTCTTAATCCTTCAGCGCAACGATTAATATTTACATCAATTATTCTATTTTCATTCATTTTATGGTCTCTCCCAATCTTTAAATATTGGCTGATAACCTTTTTCCCTTATCATTCCTGCAATCTCTTCAACCTTTCTTGTATCACTGAGCTCAAACTGAGGAGTATTTTCATTACCTGTGTTTGAATATCCTCCCACATTTGTTTTAGAACCTGCAGAAAATTTTGTGGCGCCAAGATATATGAGTTTATCCCTTAGCCATGAAGGTTCCCGTGTTGAAACGCTGATACCGAGTCTTGGCATAAACAATCTCCAGGCAAGCATAATCTGAACAAGTTTTGCATCTTTTAATAAATTTTTAGGAGATATACTGCCCATAGCATTTGTCATTCGTGGAATGGAAAGAGAAACCTCTATATCAGGATAATTTTTTTCAAGGTATTGTGCATGTATTCCTGAAAAAAATGCTTCAGATACTATATTGCCCAAACCAAAAAGGGTGCCGATATTAATGGCTCTAAACCCGGAATGAGCGCCTCTTTCCGGGGTCATAAGCCGATAGTTATAATCCTTTTTCCTTCCTTTTAGATGAACATCTTTATAAATAGTCTTATCATAAACTTCCTGGTAAATTGTCAGGGAATCAGCTCCTGCTTGAATCAATATTTTATAATCATTTATATCCATGGGGAAAATTTCCAGACTAATTGAAGAAAAATATTTGGATAATTTTTTTATTGATTTAACAAGATAATCCATTGGCGTTGCTTTATGATCCTCACCCGTGAGAATCAATATATGCCTGATTCCTGTCTTATAAATGAGCTCAGCTTCATTTTCCAATTCAATAATTGAAAGTTTTTTCCGTACAAATTTATTATGTTGGTTAAAACCACAATATGTGCAATGATTTTGACAATAATCAGAAATATATAAAGGCGCATACAAAGAAATAATATTCCCGAAATATTGTCTTGTAAGCATATTTGCCTTAACAGCCATTTGTTCAATATATGCCAGTGCATTATCTGATAATAAATTCAACAAATCATATTTATTAAGATCTGTTTTCCCAAGAGAATTTTCAATGTCCTGGCTGGTCACCAGCTTAAAATAATTTTCAAAATCAAAAGTTTTAAATTGTTCCATTATTTTTATAAATGCCATTAGGTATCTCCTAAAAAACCTGTTAAAGGTGATGAGGCACTTGCAAAGGTATTAATATTTTGTATTCCTGCAATAAAAGCCTTACGACCTGCTTTGACTGCCATGGAAAAAGCAAGGGCAATATCCACAGGATCTTGACTTGTGGCAATTGCTGTATTAACCAAAACAGCAGCAGCGCCTATTTCCATAGCTGCTGCTGCATCAGAAGGTTTTCCTATTCCGGCATCAACAATTACAGGCAAATCAACCTCCTGAATAATTCTCTTGAGCATCTCAATCATTTCAAGACCTCTGTTTGATCCTATGGGAGACCCAAGAGGCATAACAGCTGCTGCTCCAGCATCTTTAACCTGACGGGCTGCTACTAAATCAGCCATCATATAAGGCAATACTATAAAACCTTCTTTGGCAAGTATTTCAGTAGCCTTCAAGGTTTCATAATTGTCAGGCATTAAATATTTCATATCTTTAATAACTTCAATTTTAATAAAATCGCCACACCCTCCTTGCCTTGCAAGCCTTGCAATTCTCACGGCTTCCTCCCTGGTCCTTGCTCCTGAAGTATTGGGCAGCAGTGTTACGTTATCTGGTATAAATTTTAAAATATTATTATCCTTATCCTGATTATCAATGCGCCGAAGAGCAATGGTAATCATTTCAGACCCGCATTTTTCAAGCATTTTCGGAATAATTTTTTTAGAAGAAAATTTCCCCGTACCAGTAAAGAGTCTGCTATTAAATTTTTTCTTGCCTATTATTAAGGAATCGTTCATCTGCTTATCCTCCTCCCACAAAAGTTATGCACTCTATTTTATCTCCATTATTAAGAAAAACATGATCAAAATTTTCCTTTTGAATAATTTTTTGATTTAATTCAATAATGAGCCCACCTGTATCAAATCCCTTTTCAGCTATCAGTTTTGCCAATGTTAAACTTTTAGTTTTTATGTTTTCTCCGTTCAAAAATAATTCCATAGACCTCCTTTAATAAATTAATTTATGTTTAAAATTAAATTTAGCCGGGATTCAGTCCGAAATTAGATCTAATGGGATAATGATCCGAAATGTAGGTGTTTTGATAAAAAAGGTATAAAGAGAAAAGTATCTTTAAGCAATCACTTCCCTACGTCGGTATTAACCGCATCAGGTTCCAAGGGTTGGAGTTTTCTCCTCTCAGCTTTTTACAGCTCCCCCAGCGAAACAAAATTTTAAACTTAGTTTACAAGCTTTTGAAAAAAAATCAACTGCCCGGGAAAATTCATAAACAAACTCAGTTTGACACTATAAATTTTCATGGTTATTATATCCTAGAATGAAAAGAAAATTACTTAAAAAATTTATCAGGATTTATTATGGGAATTATATCGCGATTCTTTAAAAAACCGGCAGAAAATTCAAGCCGTGACATTGAAATTGATTTGGAAAAAGACAACAATTCACAGCCAGAAGAAGTAAAAGCCTATGTCAAAGGGGGGAATATTGCTTATCACCCCGAGCTCATAAATGAATTAAAACATGAGCACAGGGACTTGGTTGAAATTTTTACAAATTTGGTAAAAACCAGTGAGACCAAAGATAAACAGAAGATCAGGAATCTGCTGGATTCCTTTAAAAAAAATCTGGTTTCCCATATTTTAAAAGAAAATGTACAATTTTATGTATATGTTAAATATCTTCTTGCTGATGATCCGGTCAATGGAGATCTCGCAAAAATCATGCAGCAGGAAATGAATGATATTGGTAAAACAGTGTTGAATTTTATTGCAAAATCCATGGAAGATTCAGCAGTGTTTGATTCTGAATTTCAGGCTGAGCTTAATCAAATTGGCAGTGTTTTGACCGAGCGAATTAAAATTGAAGAAGAAAAATTGTACGTACTATACATGCATCCGGATTCCTTTAAATAATATTTTTATATTGTTTACCCTGATACAGACTTCTTTGCTCAAATTGCTGCTGTATCATCTGAAATGTTTCATTTCTTCTTATTGACCAGGATGGCGCCACAAGTTCATTTTTATTAGTATCTCCTTTGATGCGCTGTATTATTATATTCTCAGGAAGGTAACTGATAAATTCACAAATTGTTTCCACATATTCTTTCTGGTCCATACAGGTATATTTGCCTGCATTATATAATTTTTCAAGATATGTGTCCTTCACAACATATAAAAGATGAATTTTCACGCCGTTTATGCCTGTATCTGCTATCTTACGTGCTGTTTCAATCATCATTGTACGATCTTCACCCGGAAGCCCCAAAATTATGTGGGCACATATATTGATTTTACTATTTTCTGCCAGGTTAACAGCATATTCAAA
>Ga0256845_1003315_pt1 | contig 11015 bp, 7 predicted proteins | sample RiftiametaG_FD_189101 | JGI IMG/M metagenome (GOLD analysis project Ga0256845, IMG submission 189101) | Tube worm associated microbial communities from hydrothermal vent at the East Pacific Rise, Pacific Ocean - Riftia | ecosystem: Host-associated > Annelida > Integument > Unclassified ... | reverse complement strand
CTCAAAATCATGAATGGTTGGTTGAGTCAGACTGATCCCATTGTTGTCAACCCACCGCAGTGCTGGCTGTTGGGAATGGATCTTGCCCCAGCCAACACGTATTCCTATGATGGCAGCCTAACCAGTGAAAATTCTCCGCAGTGGATGAACACATTAGGAGGCCTAGGGATGGACGGCTTTATTGCCCTGACGGCAGCGGCAGCCGATGACTCATTGATCGCCACGACCATCAGCTTGGGCATGCCGAACTACTACCGCAGTCAAAGAAACTACTACGGCAATGAAAAAATCTCCCCAGCCCAGTCCCAGTATGCGGCGATGACGCGGCCCTGCTCCCGTGGCGAAATCGCCCGTAAACTAATTCTCAAAACCTTACCCGATTCCGAAAATGAACTTTCAACATTACCCTCAGCTGAGCTGCAAAGTGTAGCTTACCAGTGGTGGCTGAAACATCGATCCGACTCCCCATCAGCGCTCGCGAAACACTTTTTGGAAACTGGAAACTCTGGCCAGCAGAGGATCGCTGTGATGGCACTGATCAAATCCAACACCGACATCGATGCCCAAATCCTGGAAACCCACATCCTTGGATCTGAAAATATCTCTCAGCAGCATTCCACCGTGGAAATGTATTTGAAAGCCCGACGTAGCAAGGCGAAGTCGTTTTTTGCCGCCTACTCGAAAGCTCTCAAAGACGAAGTCGGAGAGGTCGCTGATGACGATTATAAAAACTGGCAAATTAAACAAGCTGGCGGAGTGGACAAATACCTGAAAAAGTTTGAAATCTACGTCAATGACGTTTCGGTGGAGAAAATCATCTCCGACATCCGATCTGGGAAACTGAAAGCGAAAGAAGGAATGGAGATGTTTACCTCCGTCATGGATGCGGGGACATTCAGCAAACATCTTCCAGCATTAGTCTCGATCGCCCGAAAGCAAAAGGATCAGAAAGAATTATTGGCTTTATTTCAGGCTATTTATACTCTGAGTTATAAGGAAGAGCGACATTTCAGTAATCAGAATAAAGAAAAAGAGTATTACGCATCGCTGCCAACTTTGTTCGAAAAATCAAAGAGCGATTGGGCGAGTTTAATGGCTCAAGACGTGCCGCTCATAGAAAATGATTCTTTTCAGAATGCATCATCTCAAGCAGATATGGTCGCTTGGGTGATTGAGATTATTTACTTCCCTGAAAACCAGGGCACCATACAGCAACTACAGCAAATCGTCGAGAGTGGGGACGTCTGGCCGATCCTTGTGGATCATGTGAATTGTGTTTTGAAAGATGGATTTGATGCCGAGTTTCCCCATTCCGATAATGTTCCAGATCTCGCGCGAAAAAAAATCCGCAAAGAGATATCGCCTTTAAAGCCACAGAAAATTGGCGAGTATTACGAAAAGTTAGGATTGGATGAAAAGCTTGCCTGGCCTGAAATCCTAGATGGATTCGGTGACAAGGTGCCGGACGGGGTTGATGGAATGAGAAAAATGATTATGCAAATCAATTGGTCGGACGTCCCGAATATTGACGCCTCGATAAAGCAGAAATTATCAGAACTGGCGAAGTATCAAATACTCGATCAGAAACTCGCGGAGTCTATTTTGAATTTGATGTTTGAGCATGCAGATGAAACGGTTTCCTTTGCCATCATGATTAGCTCTGACGAGAGGCGTCAATTAGTAATGAACGTTTGGGGTGGCCCGAGCTGGACCAATACAAAGAAGTATTTATTGAAGTCAGCATTGGAAGTGATGGAAAATGGCCAAGTAAAAAAATGCGCCGGTGTCACCCTGATGACTGCCGCTGATGTTGAGGACGTTGCCATGCGGACATCCTCGGAAAAAGATAAAGAAAAATCCAAGCAGGTTCTTTCCAAGATCGTTAAGGAAATGCTCACTGCCATTGACGATAAAAGTAGCCCCAACCTACTCTTTTTCTCTGAAACGGAAGAGAACATCAAAAAAACAAAAGATGCAGAGGCTAAAAAAGCGGAAGATGACGAAGACTTACTTCCGGAATGATCAATAACAATTACCCAACAACCCAATACCAAACTTATGAGTGAAACCAATCAACCAGCCCAAGAGTGGGATAAAATCCAGGAATCCGTGGCCGAAATCCGCCGCCAGACGGCCCGCGTCATCGTTGGCCAAGAGGCTGTTGTCGAAGAAATGCTCGTCTCCTTGCTGTGTAAAGGTCACTGCCTGCTGACGGGTGTGCCGGGATTGGCCAAGACTTTGTTGGTGTCCACACTGGGGCAGATCCTAGGGCTGAAATTTAACCGAATCCAGTTCACTCCGGACCTGATGCCTACGGACATTGTGGGATCTGAAATCCTCCAAACAGGTGGCGCTTCCGGCCGTGAATTTGAATACGTACATGGCCCCATTTTTGCCAACCTCATCCTCGCTGACGAAATCAACCGTACACCTCCCAAAACCCAAGCCGCACTACTCGAAGCGATGCAGGAAAAGCAGGTCACCGTCGCCGGAAAAACCCGCAAGCTCGAAGAGCCATTTATCGTATTTGCCACCCAGAACCCAATCGAACACGAAGGAACTTACCCACTTCCCGAAGCCCAGCTCGATCGCTTCTTTTTCAATATCATGATCGATTACCCAACGATCGAAGAAGAGGAGGAAATCATTCATCGCACCACCGGACGGTCAGTGGATCAAGCCGAAACCATTCTCGATGCCGCTGGCGTGATGGCATTGCAAGACGCCACCCACGATGTGCCGCTGCCAGATAATGTTGTAAAATACATTCTCAAAATCGTACACAGCTCCCGCCCCAAAACCGAGGCCGCCAGTGATTTTGTCAACAACTACGTCGATTACGGCGCTGGCCCACGTGCTTCCCAGTGTCTCGCCCGCGCCTCCCGCGCCCTTGCCCTGCTTCGTGGCCGCAGCACCGCCTCGGTCGAAGAAGTCAGAGACGTCGCCAAACCCATCCTCCGCCACCGCATCATCCCCAACTACAACGCAACCGGTGAAGGGATTACGGTAGAAGATATTATTAAGGAACTTTTGAAGTAATTCCGTGGAGACTCAATACAAATACATCCGACCGGAAGATATCCGTCGATTGAGCCATTATGAATTTGGCGTCAAAGCGATGGTGGAAGGGTATCTTTCCGGGCGGCATCGGTCGCGTGACCGTGGTGCCTCGATTGAATTTAAGGAATACCGGCAGTATGCGCCGGGCGACGACCTTTCATTGATCGACTGGCGGGTATTTGCCCGCACCGACCGCCATTATCTCAAAACATTTGAACAGGAAACCAACATGGAGTGCCACCTGTTTCTTGATAGTTCGGCATCGATGGGGTTTCAGGATGAGGGGGCGATCACCAAGCTTGAGTATGCTTCCTTTTTTGCCGCTTGTCTGGCATGGTTAGTGATTTCGAAAAACGACCGGGTATCGCTGCAAATGTTTGACGATAAAATTCGTGAGTTTTTCGAGCCGGGCTCAACGCGCCGCCACTTGCACCAAATCCTCACCGCTCTGGAACACAACCAACCCGGCAATCGAACATCCATTTCCGAAGCCTTGCATCGTGCCCAGCCCTTGATCAAACGCAAAGGCACCCTGGTGATTCTCTCCGATTTCTTTGACGAACCCGAAGCCCTTTTCAAAGCCCTGAATCCATACCTGCACCGTGGCTTCCGCGTCCACCTCTTTCACATCCTTGATCCAGCGGAACTCAACCTCCCCGACCAGGGACTCTCTCGCTTTGTCGATATGGAAACCAACGACCGACTCATCGTGCACACCCAAACGATGCGTGATGCATGGAAACAAGAAATGCGCCGCCACACCCAAACGCTCCGCCGACTCGCCGCAGGCCGCCAAGTCGATTACGCCCTCACCACCACCACCGACAACTGGTTCAAACTCTTCGACCGGTTAGCCTGATTCGCGGTTAAAAAAAACTCAAAAAAATGCAATTTTTCCTAGCAAACCCAGCATGGCTTTGGCTGCTTTCATTAGCAGTTATACCGCTGCTTGTGCATTTGTTTGCGAGGAGCAACCCACCGAAGTACGCTTTTTCCAATACCGAGTTCCTGCGCCGGATCATCAAAAAGACGGCGCGGATGCGGAAGCCACAAGACTGGTTGCTCCTGTTACTCCGCACTCTGGCGGTGCTGGCGTTGTTATTTATTTTCCTCCAGCCACTGCTCACCAGCGACTCGCCAACTCAGGGGGGAAAAAAGACAAGCATCTACCTCATCGACCGATCAGCGTCGATGGCGTGTAAAGACGGCGCATCAAGTCGGTTTGCCAATGCTTGCTCTAAAGCTGCGGAATTATTGGCTGCCGACTCCTCAGATGATGCCAACGTCATCTGGATCGATGCCGAGCCCGACGCCCTCTTCCCCCAGCCCGGACCAAACCTCGAATACATCAGCAAGGCGTTAAAGAGAAGTGAAGCGCATGATGAGTTGGGGGCATTGAGCGCTGCGGTGCAGCTTGCATCGAGTCAATTAGAACAAGTGCAAGGCGAGCGTGAATTGGTGATTTTGTCCGATTTTCAATCAAGTGCATGGAAAGATTTCACCCTGAATCTGCCATCCGACATCAAGGTGGTGAAGGTGCCAATGGGGAACGAAGATGTGGAAAATATCGCGGTGCATGAGCTCTTTGCTTCGCCATCGTCACCCGTGGTTGGGCAGGATGTATTGATGGTGTGTCGGCTCCGAAACTACTCCGCCACCCCGCGGCGAAGCACACTGTATCTCGAATACAACGGCGGTAGGCAATCGCGTGATGTTGAGATCCCCGCCTGGGGTGAGGCAGAAATCAATTTTAAAACCCGCTTCACACAGCCCGGATTGCTGTCGATCAATGCCTCGATTGCCGAAGATATCTTCCCTGCTGATGACCGCCGCCACGCGTTGGTCAATGTCCGTGAGGCGTTGAAATGGGTGTCGATTTTGCCGAAAAAAGAAAGCGCTCACGCCCAGAGCCCAGAGGTCTTCAAGCGCCTCTCCGGCGCTCTCGATTGGTTGGAGTATCGGGAAATAAAAGACGGCGAACTTCCTGCACCAGGCTCGGCCGACTACCTTTTCATCCATGCCTGGGACGGCAAGGACATCGCCCAGCTTCACGCGCTATCCGCTGCGGGAACCACGCTCATGGTGATGCCTGCGGTGGGCTGCACCTTGGATGCTTGTGAAAAACTCATGGGGCTGCCCGCAACTGGACAATCAGCTGTCATCCCGGTGGATAGTAAACAGAAGCTGAAAGCGACCATTTCTGAAAAGGCGGGAGCGAACACCCCAGTCTTCGCTTTGTTTAAATCCGGTGAATTTGGAAATCCGGCAGCGGGAGTATTTCATCAGCGTCATAAGCTACCAAAAGAATGGCCGGATAGCGTGCTGCGATTAATCGATTACGAAGATGGCGTGCCCGGAATTCTCAGCTCCAAGACGTCCGATTCCTCGGCTCCCATTCTTTTGTGGAATCTGCCCGTGGCCCATAAGTTAAGTTCATGGAGTGGGCAGTCGCCATTTGTCCCATTCATGGGTGAGTTGCTACTTCATAGTCGGGCACTCAACCGGGACCTAGGTTTAGAAGTGATGCCAGGCTCCGTGCTGTCCTGGACACCTAGCGATGAAGTCTCCCCCGCATCGGTGAGCCTTTTCAATGGAGCCGGAGAGTTACAAAAAACAATCCTTCAAATGACCCCGCAAGGAGCCCGGCTGATCAGCGAGTCCGCCGCCACCCCCGGGATCTATCAGTGGAAGATGGGCGATGGCGTCGCCTTTCAACAGGTGGTCAATTTCCCCGTTACAGAATCCGATCTTCGACTGATGAACCCCGCACTTATCCAAGGTGGCGAAGTTGTCGATACCCAGGCCCTCCTCCGCCGAGCCGCCCTAGGCGATGGCATCCCACTCTGGCCGTGGCTGGTCGGAGCCACCATCCTATTTCTCCTCTTAGAATCCCTGGTTAGTATCTGGAAACCGAAAAGTATCACAAAATCCTAAATGAACCCAGTCCTACCCTTAAGTCTCCTCATCCCGCTCATCCTAGCGGTGATGGGTGCTGCCGCTTGGATGTCGTGGCGGTCGTCAGAGGCGGCTCCGGGCAGGTTGCGCAAGATTTTGTTATTGCTACGTCTTCTTGCCTTGTTCGCTCTAGGCATCTTCCTGATTAACCCAGGCCAATGGCAAGCGGTGCAGGATCAGGTGACGCGGGTGTGGGCGGTGATGATTGATAACTCACAATCGATGTCTACGCAGAATGCTGAAACTCCACGGATTGAGGTGGCGCAAAAGCTACAACAACAGATTTCCAAAAGCGCTAAAAAAGCAGGCGTCGCCGTGCGTTACTACGCCTACAGTGACTCGATCCAAGAAATAGAGGCGGGATCTAAGATCGATGCCACAGCCACGATCAGCGATCTCACTTCAGCAGCCGACACCTTACTCACCCAACTCAGCGCCCAAGGTGCGCCCTTAGCTGCCGTCATTGTGCTTAGCGATGGCAGGCAGACCCACACGCCCCGCCATTCCAGCTTCAAGCTTCGCGCCCAAGCGATGCAGGTGCCATTCTATGCCATCCCAATCGGAGGCAACCAAATCAGCAAAGACCTCGACCTCCAAGTTGCGCACAAAACCATCACTGCCTTTCCCGGGCAGAATGTTCAGATTACCGCCGTGATCGACGCCCGAGAACTGGGAGCTTTTGATACAAACTTGAGCGTCATCGATGCCGATGGAAAAACGATCGATCAAGCGAAACTAAAAATAAAATCCGGCACACAAACAATGCATACTTTTTCTCTTAAAGCACCAGAGAAATCCACCATATTCACTCTGAAATTACCGGCTCAAGCTGGCGAAATGCGCCTATCCAATAACAAGATCGATGTCCGTCTGCGCATTCTTGATGACAAAGCGAAAGTATTTATCGCTGAGGGCGCACCTTACTGGGATAGCAAGTTTCTCACCCAGTTGCTCCGAAAGCAAAAGCACATGGATGTGGTATCCGTGCATCGATTGAGTGAGACTCGGTGGTTCAGGATCGACTCCGGGGAGTCCAAACCTCATGAATCAAATGTGGATGTTTTTCCCGATACCAAGGAGGAGCTGATGAAGTATGACCTGATTATTTTTGGTAAAAACTCAGAGCATTTCCTCACCCCCCAACGAATCGCTAACCTGCGGTCGTTTGTGAAAGACCAAGGTGGCGCAGTGCTCTTCTCACGCTCAAAACCCTACACCGGCACATTGCCAGATCTCGCGGCGCTTGAGCCGGTGACGTGGAAGACTGGAGTCTCAGGTAAGTTTAAAATGCGGCCATCGTCTGATGGCCAAGCGGCAGGATTATTTGGCCAGGCACTTCCAGCTCCGGACTCCTCGGTATGGTCGTCGCTTCCTGAACTCAAGGATGCGCACCGGATCGATGTGGTGAAACCATTCACCCGTGTGCTGGCATATGGCGAGATGGAAAATGCCAACACCCAGGGCAGACTTCCATTATTGTTAGTCCGGCGCTATGGGCAAGGGGTCACCGGGCTGGTCAACGCGGATGGACTTTGGAAGTGGGACTTTTTCCCAGAGGCCCGCGAGTTGGGAAATATGTATCACGAGTTTTGGATTCAGATGATTCACTGGATGCTCGCTTACTCTGAGTTTCTTCCAGGGCAGAATTATTCGTTCAACCTTTCTGCTAGCATCATCGAGCCCGGCACTCCTGTGGCACTGCGTATCGGGTATCGGGGAACGGGTCTCCCCGGCGTGCCTCAGATCGAGGTGACATCCCCCATGCTCGACGCCCCACTCAGACTCGCCCCAGCCAAAGTGCCGACCGACGATGGTCGACTAAAGTGGGGTGCCAGTTTCACACCAGAAAAACCTGGAAACTATCAGTTCAGACTCATTGCGGCCAAAACCGAGGGCGAGAGTCAAGAATCGACCAAAGCCAGCTCCATGCCCGAAGCCACAATCACCGTTACCCCTCCGCTGGGAGAAATGGATGAACTCAGTGCCGATCCCGAATTTCTCAGTGAATTCTGCGCCATGAGCGGGGGAAAACTCGCCCCAAGCGATGACTTATCCACCTTTCTGGCTGATGTCCTCAAGCCTGTCGCTCCAGAAACCCTCGACCGAGGTGTCGAGTGGCACTCATCCTGGATGCGCTGGTTTTCGCCCATCCTGCTCCTGTCTTTTCTCGCCTTAGAATGGTGGTTGCGCCGACGTAACGGACTAGTATAGAATCCCTTAATTATTCAAACACCCACCATGTCAACATTCCACAGCTCACTCAGCCGCTTCCATCGCCGATGGTCGTTCGGGCGGGTTCTCTTTGCCCTGATGATGATCGTTGTTTTGTTTATCTGCGGAATGCTGCTGCACGGATGGGCAGATTACAAACTAGCGCTCTCCCCACTGACCCGCGAGCGCTTGAATCTCGCACTGGGGGTGATTCTCGGGGGCATGACTTTGATTTGCTTCGTTCGCATTTTCAAAACACCACGCGAAAAAGTGGCGGCTATGATCGATGAGCAATGCGCAGACCCCCGCCGCCGTGTCCTCGCCGCAGCGCACTTGGAACGTATCCAGGCGGAGACCCCCATGCAGCAGTTTCACCTTGATCGCGCACTGGATGATGCCGCTGAGGAGCTAAAAAACTTGCCGCTGAGCAGTCGGATGCCCTACCGAGCCATCGCCAAGGCCTGTTGTGGCCTACTGCTGGTTGCCGCAATCGTCATGGCCCTAAAATTCTGGGCCACGGAGCCATTCAATGTCACAGCGGCCCGCGTCTTCGACCCCAGCTCAGACACCCCACCCTACAGCCCATTGCTCTTCGAGGTTTCTCCTAACGAACTAAATGCGATCTACGGTGGTGAAGCGGTCGCGCAGGTCACCATCACTGGTGGCGAGATCACCGACGATGTCGTTTGTTTGATCCGAAATAAAGAAACCGGCAAGGTCGAGACGGCCACGGCCTATCAGAAAAGCCCCGGTCACTACGCCAGAAAATTTACCAACACCCTGGCATCCGTCGAGTTCGCTTTTGCGACTGGTAGAGCCCGCAGCGCATGGCATTCGCTCGATGTCTTACTGCAGCCAAAAGTTTCCGGAGCCATCGTCACCGTGCAGCCCCCAGCCTACACCGGCAGAACCAAGGAGGTATTCCCTTTGGAAAGTGGAGAAATCAAAGCACTGGAAGGGTCAACCATCACCCTGGAGGTGCAAAGCAACCGCCCACTTTCTGGCGGCATCCTCTCGCTGAAGCCGTTAAACGATACCCGCGATGTATTGGCCAAACAAGTGCAGGGCGACAACGTAAGTGGCAAAAGTGTCAACTTTACCTGGATCGCCCACGCCTCATCACAAATATCCGCCACCATCAAGGATGTGCGCTCTACGCCCTCCGAAATGCCCCTGAGAGTGAAGGTCAAGGTGATGCCTGACCAGGTGCCGGTAGTCGATTTATCCTCTCCCGAGCAGATGGTGCTCGCCACACCTCGCACTGAGTTGCCCTTTGAAGCATTGGTCGAGGACGATCACGGACTAGCAAAGGTCTCAATCGTGCGCTCACTCTTGGGCTATCGGGACCGCAGCCGGACATTGGCAGATGCCTTGGTAAAAAAAGAATTCACCTTCAAAGAACCGCTCAAGCTCGAAGAGATAGGTGTCGAGGTAGGACAAATCCTCGAGTTCTATCTTGAAGCGATGGATCGGAACCCATCTCTGCTCGGGCAAGGAGTATCCGAGGTGGTGCGCGTAAAAATTATCAGCGAAAACGACTACGCCGAACGACTCCGCTCAAAAGTCCAATTGCGTGAATTTACAGCCCGATACCGAGCCTTATCGGACGCCATCAGGGCTGCCCGAAAATCGCTTGATAACCTAGATAAACACGCTGACATCGGGGATAAAAAATCATTTAACGAAGAAGTTAAAAAAGCCCAATCCTCCCACGAAAAAGCAAAACAGCTAGCCGAAAAGATGGCTAAGGATTTTCAAGCCTTTGCCATGGAAGATCGCCTAGCCGATGCCGCCAAAAAGGCCGCCGGGAAGCTAGGCCAGAATAAACAGGACTTAAGTAAATTAAATCTTTCCGCCGGAGAATCCTCCACCCGGCGCGCCATTGCCGAGATGAAAAAACGTCTTGGCGAGGTACAGAAAAAATCAGACCAAGTGCTGGTGGATGCTGAGATTGTGCGGAAGGTGGGCAGGGTGATGGAGATGGCGGCGACATTTAAAAAGATCCATCGCACCCAGAAATCACTGGTAGAACGCATAGGCACAATCGCTGAGGAGGTATCAAAGGGCAATACCACGAACACCGCACAGTTGGCGAACCTGGGCCGACAACAGGAGCTCAATAGAAAAGCGCTGATGGATCTGGCGGGAGAGCTCAAAAAACGAGCCGCTGCCCTCCCTCCTGGATTCGAGAAGATGCAGCAAGATACCCAGGAATTTTTAGATACGCTGAAACAACTCGATATCCCGGAGCCTATGCAGGCCGCAGCGGATTTTTCAAAAAAAGGAAAATCGGTAGATACCTCAGCCAATGCAATGTTAGCCCTATCGCTGATGGAGCAGTTGGTGAATAAACCCAACAACGGGTTCTGACAAATGGCCAAAGAAGGGGGAGGTCTCCCCCGATTCCAAATCAAACCCGACGTGCAACAAACCATGGACGAAATGATGCAGGCACTGATGGGTCGGGTGCCGCGTGGCAACGGCAATGGTGGCGTCGGCGGTGCCGGTAGCGGGAGTGGTGGTAGCGGAGGCGATGGATTTTCCGTCGCCGGCAGCAGCACCAATATTCCGCTCTATGGCCCGGACCGACTCATGTTTTCCCAATCAACCGGCATGGCTGGACGCGGCGGCGGAAACAGTGGCCGAAACAAACGCCCCAGCGGTGATCTCGTCAGCAACCAAATCAAACCCACCACCCAACAAAAATCAACCTCCGCCAAAATCCTCCCAGAAAATGTCCCAGCAAAATATAAAACAGCCGTAAAACGCTACTTCTCCGATGAGTAGGG
>Ga0256845_1003314_pt1 | contig 11016 bp, 9 predicted proteins | sample RiftiametaG_FD_189101 | JGI IMG/M metagenome (GOLD analysis project Ga0256845, IMG submission 189101) | Tube worm associated microbial communities from hydrothermal vent at the East Pacific Rise, Pacific Ocean - Riftia | ecosystem: Host-associated > Annelida > Integument > Unclassified ... | reverse complement strand
TATGACAGGAGCCTATGGCAACGTGGGAGCCGTTACCTACTTAACGGTGCTGAGTTTTGTTGATTATAGTACTTTTTTCATGGTGATTGGTGCATCGGCAGTAGTTGTATTTTTCATTGCAATGATGTTGGATGAACCTAAAGGTACAATCAGTGAGGTGTTACCCGATGGCACCGTAGAAATGATTGAAGTGGGGTAGGAATGTATCTTTTTCCCAATAGCGGCGTCAGTGCAGTACTCGATCGGTCACCTACAATGTGTAGGCTCTCTCACTGCGTGCTGTACTTCCTTGCTCTTGGGAAAAATCTATCATTCCTTGGCGCGGATAATTTATCTAAATAAAGGAGTAAATAAAGGTGTATGCCCATGTTAAGTATTATTGTTCAATACTATTGTTCAATGTTTGGTAAAAAATAGCGGCGTCAGTGCAGTACTGATGTTCAGGATGAACGAATGTCGCAGTTGCAGGGATGCAATAGAGCGACCGATCGATCCTACAATGTGTAGGCTCTCTCACTGCGTGCTGTACATCCTTGCTCTTGGGAAAAATCTATCATTTTCTCAGTGTGCGTAAATAAACCCTTTCATTTATTCGAGCAATAGATTTAGAGTGTGGCTCGTGTTTTCTTTGGGATGGAAAATCATGGCTGATATTATAAAATTAGATGCGGCATTTCTCTCTGAGACCGGACGTAAGTCTAATGGTGTCAATGAAGACTCAGCCGGAGTTCATATCCCAGATACCGATCATTTGTTGGTAAATAAGGGCGTGGCTCTGGTGGTGGCCGACGGTGTCTCATCGGCTGAGGCCGGTCGTGAGGCAAGTCAGGCGGCGGTTGAGCGATTTTTATCTGAATATTTTCAAACGCCAGATACCTGGTCGGTGAGTCACAGTGGTGAAAAAATACTGTCGACGATAAATCTGCGCCTATATCGAAAAAGTCATGATTATGCCGCAGAGGGTAAAGGTTATCTAAGTACATTTAGTGCCATGGTGATCAAAGGCCGCACCGGTCACTTTTTTCATATTGGTGACAGCCGTATTTATTTATTGAGAAAAAGTGAAGAGGGTGATGCCAGCTTGACCTGCTTGACCACAGATCATACGGCCATGATTTCGGATCATAAATCTTTTTTGATTCGTGCAATTGGAATGGATAATCACCTGCCGCTAGATTACGGGCGTCACCCGCTGGAATCTGGTGACCGTTTATTGTTATGCAGTGATGGCATTCATGATTTTATCGAGCATGATCGCATACTAGAGCTCTTGTCGGCTGACAGCTCGGCGGAGGATATTAGCCGAAGCCTGTTAGATGCGGCACTTGTTGGTAAAAGTGACGATAATATCAGTGCGGTAGTGGCAATAATTGCTCATTTGCCCGATGAGAGTTTAGACGATTATAGTGTTAAATTAACGCGCCTACCATTTCCTCCTGAGTTAGAGGCGGGCATGAAACTCGATGGATACTTGGTTGAAAAAGAGCTATTTGCCTCTAGCCGTAGTCAATTATATTTAGTGCGCGATATTGAGTCGGGTCGTTTATTGGCGATGAAAACCCCCTCGAGAAATTTTGAAGATGACGTGAGTTACATCGATCGTTTTATACAAGAAGAGTGGATTGGCTTGCGTATTCGTTCGCCCCATGTGGTTGAGGTGATACGTCAAAATCGCCCGCGTACAGCACTTTATTATGTCATGGAATATTTAGAGGGTATGGGTTTAGATGATTGGATTGAAACCCACCAGCCCCCCAGTGCCAAAGACGCTATTGCGATACTTAAGCAGATTGCTAAAGGCTTAAAAGTTTTTCACGATAACGAAGCAATACATCAGGATTTGAAACCAGCTAATGTGCTTATTTGCCGAGCAGATAATGGAGATGAGAACGGAGGTAAGAAAGGGGGTAAGAGCTGCGAAGAGCGGGCGGTATTGGTTGACTTTGGTTCTGTTTATGTTGCAGGCTTGGCGGAATTGCAGCGTCCATTGGATCATGCTGGTGCGCTGGGTACGGCGGGCTATTCTGATCCTAGTTATTTACTGGGGAAAAACCCTGGTATAGCCGGTGATGTTTACGCTCTAGCAACGTTGACTTATGAAATATTTACCGGTCAGCTGCCCTACGGGGATGATGTTGAGGAGTGTCGCACAGCACTTGATTATGACCGTTTGCGTTACCGCAGTGCCAGTCAGTTTAATGCGGTAATTCCGCTCTGGTTCGACCGAGCTTTAGAAAAAGGTGTGAGTTTTAACTTGGAAGAGCGCTACGGTAATATCGAAGCGCTTATGACCGATCTAACCCAGCCTAATGCAGATTTTTTACGCGATGATCCCGTCGGTGATGGCGATGATAATCCATTGATGTTCTGGAAGTTGTTGTCTGGATTTTGGTTTGTAACACTATTGTTGGTGATGTATTTATTCAGTCAGCTTTCCTAGCAGGCTGTTGATACACATTGTCTCTATAGAGGGCTTAAGATAAGTAAAAACAACCTGTTAAATGTAAATACCCGAAAAAATTTTGTTATGAACGCCAATCATCAACAAGTAATCATAGTATGGTCGAATTTCTGTTTGATCGTATCGGTGGTGAAACGGCGGTAAGCGCAGCTGTTGATATTTTTATCGTAAAGTACTTTCTGACAATAAAAAAAGCCATTTTTTGAAACTACCGACATGGCTACTCAGTACGCGAAGAAAAAATCTTTTTAAGCATGACTTTAGGTAGGGCACATAACTATAGCGGCAAAGATATGCGTGCTGCCCACACAGCATTGGTAGCGCGTGGTTTGAATGGAAGTCATTTTTCGGAGGTGCGGGTAATTTACAGGCCAGCTTGCAATAATTGATTATTTTTTAAGTATATCGGCGGCTACGGCAAATGCACGTCCATTTTCATCAGATCGAGCTGTCTCAATACTGTGTTTAAGGCAAAAACCCTGTACAACTCCATCAGATAGCTGGCTGGCCTTCGTCTGGTTTTTTAGGCTAAAATACATGTCTCTTGTTTGAGCCTGTGCAGATTAAATATTTGTTTGTTTCGCAATTGCCGGTGCCCTTACGCTTTAATTTAAATTTGAGCTGATGAAATACAATGTTTGATGAGCCACAAAATATTTATCTGGTGCTTTCGCTTTTTAGCCTGATATCTGTCTATCTATTTTTTCCGCAGTTGGAAATATTTTTGGGGCGTTATTGGCCCTCCTGGGTGTCTACCTCTGGAGGCTTGGCGGTGGGTTATGTCTTTCTGTATTTGCTGCCAAAACTAACTTTGGCGGCAAACTCTATTATTGGTCAGTTCCCCAGCTACCCGCAGCTAAGCATTACCATTATCTACTTTTTTATGCTGTTGGGTTTTATTAGCTATTGGATTATTGATGTCTACAGTGCCGAAGCGCATCCATTAAGTTGCCATTGGCGTAAACTGCAGAGCCTGAGTTTCTTTATTTACAACCTGCTGATAGGGCATTTGTTTGGTAGCTCATCACATATGGGGCCTCTCGTGTACTTGTTGGCCAGTGCGGTGATGATGTTGCATTTGGCTGGTTTATGTCATCAGTATAAACGCTGGCATCCCAAATTTTTTCTGCAAACATTGCGTTGGTTAATGCCTTTGGGGATTATCATGGGCGCTATAGGTGGCTCAGAGGCATTTCTGCCCAAATGGATTGTGCTGCCATTTACCGCTTATGTTGGCGGTGCGATATTAATTAATGTTATTTATTATGAATTGCCAAGAAAGCGCACTGATAAGGTTAGGGCCTTTGTTTTAGGGGTAATACTGTTTGCTGTGATGAGTATTGGGATTCGCTATCTGCGATCTGGCACCCCTAATCCGTTCGATTACCTTTAACAGGTTGTTGACGAAGGCTCTCGGTCTTTTTCAATGGCCTGCTGAGCTTCTTACTTACTCAGTTCGGCCACTGTCCAGTCAATGACGTTGGTATAATGCGTTGGTAGCAGGGACCTTAGCTGTTGCACTGATTCGATGAGTTCGGCGTGGTTATTACGGCAGAAATTAATGTGTCCCACCTTGCGGCCTGGGCGCACCACCTTGTCGTACCAGTAAAGTTCGGCTCCGGGTACGGAGAGCCAGTTATGATTGAGTTCAGTGCCAACGAGATTGATCATCAGGGAGTGACCGCGACTCGTGGGTTGGGCTAGTGGCAGCTTGGCAACGGCACGCATGTGCGCTTCAAACTGGCTCATATTGCTGCCCGCTTGAGTCCAGTGACCGGAGTTGTGCACGCGGGGTGCCAGCTCATTGATGAGCAGTTTATCGCCTTTTTTGCCTGAAACTTTGAACAGCTCCATTGCCATAACGCCGACATAATCGAGCTTGTTCATCAGCTTGCCCAGCATTTGTTCGGATTTTGTCTGTAAGGGTTGCAGGCGTTCTAGATTGGCGACCGAGGCCATCAAAATACCGTTGACGTGTAAGTTCAGTGTCAGAGGATAAAAGAAGCTGTCGCCATTGTGGGTGCGAACGCCAATCAGTGAAACTTCTTCGTCGAAGTTAATGGCCTGTTCGGCAATCGCCTGATTGCGAAAATCGGCGGGAATTTCACTCTGCTCTGTTTGTTTGAGCCAGTGCTGGCCCTTGCCATCATAGCCGCCCGTGCGGCGCTTGAGTAGTACGCGCTCGCCGAGGGTGCGGTGCAGACTCGCTTCGCTAATGCTGCGGTCGATGTTAAACCAAGGCGCTGTTGCTAAGCCGAGTTCGTCAATGAGCGATTTTTGAGTAAAACGGTCGGCGAGGGTGGCGAAGACGTCTTTATTGACAAAGCCTGAATGGGTAGCCAGTTGGGTGGTGGCATCGGTCTCTGGCCACTGTTCACGCTCGGCGGTAATAATGTCGCTGGCAGAAAGGTGCAGGGCGTGGTGGTCTTCAATGTCGACCGGTTCCACGTCGAGTGCTAGTGGTGTTGCGGCCTGCTTGAGCATAGCGCCCAACTGTCCTGCTCCTAAAACCCAAATCTTACTCATATTAATCTCTTGAAGGACATGGAACGATCGAAATACTGTCTTGGATTTTTAGCGTTCAATACGCGGGTCGGGATTCGACAGTACAGTTTCAGTTTGCTCGGTACGAAAGGCTTCGATACGCGCGGCTAAGTCTGCATCGTTATTGCCGAGTATTTGACTGGCGAGCAGCCCCGCATTAAAGGCACCAGCGACGCCAATAGCCAGGGTTCCCACCGCGACACCCTTAGGCATTTGCGCGATAGAGAGTAGGCTGTCCATGCCGTTTAGAGCTTTGGATTGTATCGGTACACCCAGAACAGGCAGGCGAGTTTTTGAGGCGATCATGCCGGGTAAATGTGCCGCCCCCCCCGCCCCCCCGATGATAACTTCAATACCGCGCGTGGCGGCCTTGCTGGCAAAATCCATAAGCTTGTCGGGGGTGCGGTGGGCCGAGACGACTTCGACTTCGTAGGGGACTTGTAGTTTGTCCATAATCTCGGTGGCGGCCTGCATGGTGGGCCAGTCACTTTTTGAACCCATCACAACGGCTACTTTTGCTTGCATCTCTCTCTCCTACCCTTGCCGCAGTTTAGATGCTGGCTTGGGCGATACTAAAAACCGCTCATTTTACCGTAGGATAGGGTTCGAGCCTAGCTTTTCAGAGGATTTGTACGGAATTATGGCGTATAGGGCGCTGGGCGCTTCTTTTATGGATAAATGGGCACTACTTGTCCGTTTGGCAGGCTGTTGAAATTTGTTTTAGAGGCTGTCAAGACAAGACAAAAATAAGCGGATTTTTAATCAGACACTAATGGCATATTCTCTAAAAAATCCCTTTGTTACCCATTATTGGGTATGTGGGTAGATACACGCATTGCTGTCTAGGCATTAATGGACTGGTCATTGATGGTGTTTTTGAATCTATATATAGGTTTTGTTACATTTTGCTGACTAGGCCATAGTATCTATTTGTTTTTGTGAAAAATGTATTTGCCGAGGTGATAAAAAAACGTGAAGATGAATCCGTGAAGCAGACAGCCGAGAGGTATTTCGGCTGTATCGCTAAAGATATAGGGTCATAATAATCATAGGCCCAATAATAAAAATAACGGAGTTACCGATGAAACCTGTTTTTGTAGTTATGGCTATTGCCGCACTATCTGCTATTGGTATCTATCAAGATGCGAGTGATTATCAAATTGACTACCAATCTGCAGCTGTTGAAATTAACCAGCAGGTTAGTATTGAGCAGTAATTTTTAGATGCTTTGAATAGATTTTAAAACCAAAAAAAGCCGAGTTATTAAACTCGGCTTTTTTTGGTTTTAAGCTTCATCTGATACAGGTTGGTCCAATTAATAGGCATGTATTTCTTGTTACGGTAATAACAGCCGTTATTGCTGCTGTTGAAGTTACGATGGCAATATTGTATCGGGATCGATACTAATCGTATTTTTTAAGATGCCGGCGCTATCGGCTAGGCGTATTTGACGAGCTAGGTGTATATGCGTATTAGCCAATTTAAGTTGGCCGTGGTGTTTATCGACAAAGTTTTTGAGTAAAATTAAGGCTGAAATTCCGCTGGGCGAAACCTGCGTACATTGACTCATATCCACCATGTAGGTATCGAAGTGCTGATGGGTATTTTCATAGGCCGCCATAAATACTTGGCTTTGTGACCAGCTGAGTTTTCCCACTATTTCAAGCATCAATCCGCGCCCATTACTGGTGGGGCGTGCGTGAATTGATGCAGCGCAGTGCGTATTCGAAGACTGCGTATGATGTGTGAGTGGCATTTTATTCCCTGCTGGCCGACATATACTTCAAGCCTAGCTCATGCGGTGGTAATGTCACGTAAATAGCCGAGTAAACTATCACGTTAATCGCGCCGTAAATAACGAGTAAAAGTCAGGTAAAATATCGTCTATTTATAGTGAATAAAATTGAGATATAGCCGTGTCTGACTGTGCAAATCAGCTGTCTGAATTGAGTGCTTTACTCAGCGCGAGTGCTGAGTATTGGCGACCGCATGCATTTTATCATCTGCAATTGCCCTGGCAGATTCAGCACCCCAAGTTAAGTGCGCGCTTGCAGACATTGTCACTGTCTCAAGCCGAGTCTTTGCAGGTGGATGAGCAGGCGTTGGTTTCATTTCTAGAGGATGAACTTCCCTGTGTGGCAGATTTATTTCACTGCAGTCATCTGCCTCGTTTTCAGTCTAGTCCATTAAAAATCTATCCACGTGGTATGGAGCGGGCTATTCCAGGGCGTAAGTGGCAGCAAATACAGGCTTTTATTGCAGCTTGCGAATTACCACGACCGCAGGATGCTAACTCACTGTTGGATTGGTGTGGTGGTAAGGGGCATTTGGGACGCTGCGCCGCTGTACAGCTAGGACAATATACCGCTGGTATGGAGGCAAACGTTCTTGAAATAAGTACTTTTGGTGCAGGCAGTAGTAAGGCTGCTAGTATCGACGTAAGCAGTATTGATATAGATGCGCAGCTGATCGCGCAGGCTAAAACTTTGAGCGAGGGATTAAAGTTACCGGTCAGTCATGCTGTTGTTGATGTACTGGCCGATGCGCAGGCTATCCTCAATGATGGCTATCTACAGTCGCAGCAGCAGGTTTTATCTCTGCATGCTTGTGGTGGTTTACATGTACAGCTGATAGAACGCGCCATTACTGTGGGGGTGCAGGCGCTGTCGATTGCGCCCTGTTGTTATCATCTGTATTTGTCGGATAATCATTTATGCTTAGGGCCTGATAAAGTCGAAAATTATCGCCCCTTATCTGGATGGGCGCAGGCCAACAATGTCTTTTTGACCCTATCTGATTTGCGCAGCTGCGTGCAACAGACGGTAACAGCACCTGAGCACGATCGTCGGCGCCGTAAAAAATTGCAGGCTTGGCGTTTGGGTTTTGATTTATTGCAGCGGCATATAAGTGGGCAGGATAGCTATCTGCCGGTGCCCAGTTTGGCCAATCGCTGGGCGAGTGCCAGTTTTGAGGATGTCTGCCGACATATTGCTCACTTAAAACATATTGATATAGCGGTATTAGGTGAGCCAGATTGGCCGTTTTGGGAGGCTAAAGGCTGGCAGAGATTAGAGTGGGTGAGTGCCTTTGATCTCGTGCGGATGGCATTTCGGCGGCCATTGGAATTGTGGCTGGTATTGGATAGAGCGCTTCGCTTGGAGGAGGCGGGATATGAGGTGGTTGTGGGGGAGTTTTGCGAGGCCAGTTTATCCCCGAGAAATATTTTGCTTGAGGCAAGATTACCCAAGGTTTAGGCGTTCATTGATTTACGCTGAGCTGAATAGTTACAAGCGAATTTCAATAGTTTATTGTAGGTGGGCAGTCTGCTAAGGGTAGTTTTATAGTTTGAGCGTTAACCGCTCTACCGCCGGAGTTAAACTTTTCACCCCAGAAATATTCAATGTAAGATCGAGTAATTCATCCCAAGGGGCCGCTTTACGCATGCCTTTAATCGCCTTATCTATACCGTTGGCTGCGCGCAGTAGTTGTTGTAGTTGTGGCTCGCGCAGGCGTTGCAAAGCATTTTTAACGAGGGGTTTACGCTTGTCCCAAACACCGGATTGGCGAGCGGCTATATCAAAACCCTTGCCCTGCTGAATTAAATGCGCCATCTGTGACAGTGTGCGTAGTTCGCGCGCTAAAGCCCAGAGCACTACCGTGGCGTCGGTGCCTTCCCCGCGCAGGCCGTGTAAACTTTTTACCGCAGAGCGAGCATCGCCTAATAGCGCTTTGTCGATTAAACCAAATACATCGTAACGGGCACTGTCGGCGACACTGGCCGACATAAGTTCGGCGCTGACAATACCTTTGTCTGCGAGTAATTTAAGCTTTTCTATTTCTTGTGCGGCGGCTAATAAGTTGCCCTCTACACGTGAAGCGAGAATATCAATGGCGTTGGAGTCGGCGCGTAAATTGGCTAGGCGTAAGCGCTGTTCGATCCAGCGGGGTAATTGCTGTGGGCCTATGGGCCAAACCTGTACAAAAATTCCGGCTGATTCTATGGCTTTAAACCATTTGGCGCGCTGGGCGCTGCCGTCGAGTTTGGCACCTACGAGCAGTAGCAGGTTGTCTTCGCTGCTGCCGTTTGCGGTATATTCGAGCAGGGCTTTAGCGCCTTCGGTGCCAGGTTTTCCGGTGGGTAGGCGCACCTCGATTATTTTTTTGTCGGCGAATAGCGACAGGCTGTTGGCGGCGGCCAATACCTGCCCCCAGTCAAAGTTTTTATCGTTATGATAGAGCTCGCGTTCGAGAAATCCCGCTGCGCGTGCTGCGGTGCGAATTTGATCGCAGGCCTCTTGTACTAGCAGGTCTTCGTCACCCGAAACAAGATAGATGGGTGCAAGTTGTCGCTCTAGGGCTTGCGGCAGTTGTTCGGGGCGTAATTTAGCCACGGTTATGGCCGGCCTGTTTTTTCTGAGTCGGTATTATGAATACTGTTGACTGGCTTCATAAAACGTAGACGGCGTGCCATCTGTTGAATAATATCGGCGCGCATTTCCTGTTGCAATACGCGCTCTTCCTGCGCGGCGGAGGTCACGGTATTGGGATCGAAATTGTAGGTGCGAATAGCTGTGGCGGTCGATAGGGGAATCAGTAGATTGTTATTGCTATCGGTAATTTTGTAATCCACTTCGAGGCTCAATTCATATTCTGAAGCAAGGCCTCCAGAGCTTACTGTGGCGGTGCGGCGCAAGTTGCGCTCGTCGATAATATGCAGGGTCATTTGTGCCAGAGCACTGTCGCTGGTCACTTCAATATTGTTGGATTCTAATGTGCGTTTGAGGTCAGCGGCAATGCCACTGTAATTATCACGGGCTGATATATACATACTTTGTAAATCTGGCGGTAGTACCAGTGCACCACGCAAATGCCAGCCACAGGCCGTTGTGATTAAGAACAGTGTAATGGACAGGCTTTTGAGCAGTGCTTTCATAGGTTTCTCATTTATCGCCGAGCAGTGTGAGCGAAGTTTTTACGATAGCTCTTGTTACTCGGTTTTTTACAGCGATTACTTCACCGCAAAGGTTACCAGCTTACCGGGAATGACCTTGCACATTTTGATCTCCTTGCCTTCGAGATACTGCGCAACTTTGTCGTGGGTTTTGGCCATTTCGATAATGCTGTCGGCGCTGGCATCGGCGGCTACTTCGAGCCTGGCACGTATCTTACCGTTAACCTGAACCGCCAAGGTAATTGAAGTTTGTATCAGTGCGCTTTCATCAACCTGTGGCCACTGGGCATCGATTACAGCGCTGGTATGGCCGAGTGCTGCCCACAAACTGTGGCTGATATGAGGCACGATGGGGGCGAGCAAGCGTACGCAGGCCTCCAGCGCTTCACGCTCTACCGCACGGGTTTCAGGTGTATCGCGGTCGGCCCATTTGGTGATTTCATTAAGCAGTTCCATTATGGCGGCTATAGCGGTATTAAAGGTTTGGCGGCGGCCGCAATCATCGGTAACTTTTTTAATGGTTTGGTGCGTTTTACGGCGTAAGGCCGCTTGTTTTTTATCGAGTTCGGCGGCTTTTTCGGTGGTGATCGTACCTGCCTCTCCCGCTGCTAAGTGCGCGTAGGTGGTATGCCACAACCGCTTCAAGAAACGATGGGCGCCTTCCACGCCTGAGTCACTCCACTCCAACGTTTGCTCAGGCGGGGCGGCAAACATGGTGAATAAGCGCACGGTATCGGCACCGTAGAGATCGATGGCGGTTTGCGGGTCAACGCCGTTGTTCTTTGACTTCGACATTTTAATGCTGCCGCCGGAGATTAACTCGCCAGCTTCGGGGTGGCTGGCACCAATGATTTTGCCTTTGTCGTCACGTTCAAGGTCAACATCGGCGGGGTTGTACCAAGTTTGGGAGCCATCGTCGTTTTTAGTGTAAAAAGATTCAGCCAGTACCATGCCCTGACACAGGAGCTTATCGAAGGGTTCATCACAGTCGACCAAGCCTTCATCTCGCATCAATTTATGGAAAAATCGTGCATAAAGTAGGTGCAAAATTGCGTGTTCA
>Ga0256845_1003313_pt1 | contig 11019 bp, 7 predicted proteins | sample RiftiametaG_FD_189101 | JGI IMG/M metagenome (GOLD analysis project Ga0256845, IMG submission 189101) | Tube worm associated microbial communities from hydrothermal vent at the East Pacific Rise, Pacific Ocean - Riftia | ecosystem: Host-associated > Annelida > Integument > Unclassified ... | reverse complement strand
TCGGGCGCGTTGCTCAAGGACGAGTTGTACGGACTTCACGTTGACGACGTTGCGTGCATTCACATCGCTGAGTGCCGCTTGCAGTTCCACCGCGCCGTGGATGTCGAGCAGGAGCAGCAGGCCCGACGTTGTGCCGCCGAGGTTGTGACCTCGTTCCGCCGCGCGTGCGACGAAAGTCTCCGCAGCGGTGGCTGCCGCGAAGAGGCGGTTACCGGCTTTCCCTTGTCGAGCATGTCGTTTGTACGCCAAGATTTCGGCGGTGTGGGCCGGGTCCTCGATGCTGGCCCGACGATCAAAGCTGCGTGGGTGGTCCGCGACGACCTCTCCATCGGCCACGATGCGCACGCGCTGAAAATCGGCGAGGACCTCCACGGCGCTGCGCACATGCTTCGCCGGCACGGAGTAGTCGTTCTTGTCGAAGCGGACCCATGGCGTTCTCCCGACCTTGACCGACTTTCGTTCGTAGGCCGGAAAATCATCGTCCGGAAGCGGCATTAGCTTCGATTGTTCCTCTGCGAAGACCTCTTTGACATGTCGAGCGTCGTCCTCTTGCCACGTACGCTCCGCAGCGATGCCCAGGCACCATTGCTTCGCTTCGTTGTTGAGTTGCTCGATGTCCGTAAATCTCCGGGCCGCGAAGAAGCTCGTCCTCACGTATCGGATGCTGCGCTCGACGACTCCCTTTTCATTGCCGCGACGCGGTGCCGCGGCGCGAGGCTCGAAACGGTATTCGTTGGCGAGTTCCAGCAGTTGAGGGTTGTAGTGAATCTTCGTACCCCCGCGGTCGATGACGGCGGACTTCAAGTTGTCGTAGATGAGCTTGCGCGGCACACCTCCGAAAAACCTCAGCGCATCGACATGGCCTCGCAGAAAGTTCGCCATCTTCATGTCGTAGAAAAACTCCAGCCAGATCATCCGCGACCACGACAAGGTCATGACAAATGCCGACAGTCTGCGCACTGCCCGGCCGACCGTCACGCTGCCGAAACTCGCCCAGTCCACCTGCGCTTCTTCGCCTGGAAGCTTTCGCAATCGCAGGAATGGTTCAGGGGTCTTGCGCGGGCGCAGCTCCGCCACAAGGCGGCGAAAATGAGACTCCACACCTGTGTAGCCGCGCGCTTGCACCCTTTGGTGAAGCCGCGAGGCATGAAGTCGCGGGTACTTCATGAGGGTGTCTTCAATGAAATCGACGTAGGGGTCGATCATCCGAGACCGCCGTTTGCACGTCGGCATGGGGACGCCGTGCTGGGCAAGCACCCGACGCACCACACCGTGATGGATGCCGAGCGTGCTGGCGATGGTCCCGACCGGCCATTTGTCGACCAGGAGATGGCGCAAGATTGTCGATTCGACCTCCGCTGTCGTACGCCTCATGAGCCACCTTCGCGGTGGTCACCAGGGCCGAGCTCGAAGTCGCCGCGGTCGCCTGCCGGAGATCGCAAGCACGTCCTGGCGGACTCGTAGGCCGCACGCGCGTCCACAAACGCAGCAAGGACGCCTGATTTCCGGTTGCCGATGATTGGAAGGGTTGTTGGTCGGAGACAGAGAAATCGCTTCAGCAGGTTGGGTGTCATGGTCAGGCCCGTCCTTTTCGGGCTCGACCAGCATCGTTTCCTGTCGTGGCCCGACGGAACCGTGATCCGTCACTTTCGTCATTCGCTCCCGATAGGCTCGCTGTCTGGCAGCATGTTTTCGGGCGCCACGACGCGTGCGTTGGTAGTCCCGGTTGGCCCTACGGCACGATTCTCGGCGAGCAGCACAGGCGCAATTCCGTTCGCAGTACTGATTTCCCCGATCACAGCGTCGGCAGATCAATGCCAGCCGCCTGCATCGTCGGCACTGAAATTGCCTTGGATCGTTCTCAGTGTCTTCGCAGATGGAGTGCCAGGGACAGCAGCCTCAAATTTGACGCCGATCCCGGTGCATGCGACCACTACTTCGCAACTGCATTACGACGGTTCATCCGTCGTCGGCGTTCGTGAAAGTCCGGGGATTTTTGCTGGCAAGCTAAGGGGTCCCCGGCCTTGTTAATTGTGCTTGTCCACTTCGGTCTACGCCCGCGTCGTCATCCGACCAAGGAAGTTGAGTATGCGCCGAGGATCAACAATCCTCAGCTCGCGCACGGGATCATGCGGATGTCAGCGATCGCTGACACCTCGAATGATTCAAGTAGCAGAATGGCAGAATGGCAGAACGGTTACCTCCATTCGCACTCTAGGAGTCTCACTATTTTGGACGCAAGAACCAGGCATCCAGAGTGCGGATTCCGAATTGCCTTTGAGCGGGTGTTGATCCCGGAGCGAGTGTTGATCCCGGAGCGAGTGTTGATCCCGGAGCGAGTGTTGATCCCGGAGCGAGTGTTGATCCCAGCCGAGAACTCGCTCTTGAGCACCCTGTAGCTTTGCACCCTGTAGCTTTGCTAACGCTGTTTTTTCTATTGAAGTGTGTGCGCGCAAAATACGCGACGTGACGATGGGATCAGGCCCCGTCAGTTCCACACTGTCGTCAAAAAATTGATCAGTGCTGTTCAACTCGTCAGTGCGTTCAAGCTGGCCCAACCCGTAGCGACTATCTCCGCCAACAAATACTTGCCGAATCGTCTCTAAACGCGCTGTGAGACCGTCCCCCGGTGCGTCCTCGTTTTCAGCACTTTTAATAAAGACATAGCCGACCATCGCCACGGCTCCTCCGGGCGACCCATCTGCGTCACGCCAGTGTGTTTGCAGGCATTCGGTTTCACGCAAGGAGCCGTCTGCCGCGGCATCAGTGACCGGATCGATGGCGGTACTGGGGCGGGTGTGCAACAGCCGACGTCGAAAACCCCGTTCGGAGAGGGAATTGTTCGGTTGGTCTTCGCGTTTCCACACCAGCCCTTGGTCTGCCTGGTATTCCGGTAGCCACGCCTGCCACGTTGTCCCATTCGCGCACTCGGCGGGAAAGAGGCAACTGAAGCGGGCGTCTGTCTGCAAGAGCTCTCCCAGTCTCTTGTACTCTACATCCTTGTACTCGGCATTTTTCTTCGTTGCATCGTGGCGCGCCAGCTCGGCCGTCAAGGCCCCCCACAGGGTACGCGCAGGAATATAGAGGCGTGTACGGTTGAGAGAGCCCGCCGGCGGACAGCCCAGATAGAGGGGGCTGCAAAGCTGCCAAGTCCAACGATAGAGTTTCCAACTCACTGACTAGCCCTCACGGTGTTGCGGCTTTCGTTTCAGTCGATTGTTGCGGTGTTTTCTTGTCATTCGCCGGCTGCGTGTGCTTGGGATTTTCGGATTCTTGTTTTGAATCACTGTCACTGGCAGCACCAGCTGCCTTGGCGTGATAACGGGCATAGACCAACACTTGATGCAAGATGTCTCGGGCGAAGAGCAGCTTATCCAGATCCTTCGCCAGCCCTTGGAGGGCAGCAAAGGGCTCGTCCGTTGAGTTGCCCGGCAAGGACAGTTCCAGGCTATTTGAGCGAAGGAATTTCATCAGATCTTTACTGAACTTTCTTCCCTCTCGGGCATGCAGATAGAGGAAGAGCGCGTAGACTCCCTGCTCTTCAAGCACGCCCAAGGCTTTGGTGATGCTGTTCTCGATCTCCTTGGGCTTCTGCTCTTGTTCCAGTTGGCTCGTGACCAGCTTGTGTCCCCGTACGGCACACTCAGCATCAAGATTTGTCATTGTCATAATGCTTTCCCTCAGCTTTCCTTTGCAGAAAGAACTCGCAGCCGGCCCATACCGCGGCTGCCCATGCCGCCGACGCCCAGCGCTGCGAGCAAGGGCTCGGCCTTTTGGACCGTCTGGTGCACTCCTATCTCAAGATCTTGGCTTCTATCAAAGTGACGCGGATCCCGGCAGGTGACGTCCCAGACCAGCACCGTGGATCGCGGCAGTGCCTCGTAGGTGAAGAGCGCTCCGTCCTCAGCTGCGCCCGTGGCGGGGTTGATGGCAACAGAGGTGCGTACTTCGAGATTGCTATTGACGATATGATTGAAGAGCTTGTCCGAGACCAGAGCCAACGCATTGCAAATATGCTCGGGGATGCCGGCCTGTTTCAGAGCATCGTCCTTGGGCTCCTTGGGGTTCGGCCATTCCTTTCTCGGAAGCAGCAGCCAGCCCAGATTGAGGGCACCGTCTTGGTCTTCGCTATGAACCACGTTCTCGGTCGCCGTCACCTTTTGACCAATCAAACGCCACGCTCCCGGCGAGGTGAGCCACACCGGTCCTTCCCGAGTCGCTACAGGGAAGAGCAGCACGTGGGCATCGCTAAAGCCGGCGAGGCCAGCGAAGCTCGCGTGGCCGAAGGTCGAGCAGATGGGGCAGGCTTTGTCACCGCAGTGTCCGGCGTCCTTGGCTTGCCCTTGACCAGCGCAATTTGGGTAGAAGGGCGTGTCCTTGCTGCCGCCGCTGCGCTTGTCCGCGAAGCTCGAGTTCTCTCCAGCGCGCTCATCCTCGTAAGCCATCGCCGCATAGGCTCGATGTACGCCGGCCAGACTGGAGCCGGGGATCTTGGGGATGCGGGTCACCGGATCTCGCACGATGCTATTGTCCACTCGCCCCAGACGGGAGCCCCCCGTGCCCACGTGGATGGGATCGATTGCCATCGCTACAGTGCGATGCACAGTGAAGCTATTCTGCTTCTGCTTCTGCTGATTACTCGTCATCATAGCCACTCTCCGTGTTCTGCTTGAGCACGTGCAGGTACCAAGCCAGCGTTTCTTGCAGGATGCCGCGCCTCGTGGCCTCCACGAGGGCATCGAGTTGGGCGCCCCGCACGGACCACAGATTGACAAGGCTGGCCCGCACGAAATCTAACCAGGTTTCCGTTCCAATCGTTTGTGGGACGGCCCAGGCCTCTTGCTTCTCCAGCAGAAGGGATTCGAGCGCACGGGCCGCCGTCAAACTGGGCGCCGCTTCCTGCACCAGGAACCAAGTCTCCTGTAGCCTGGTCCAATCATCCAGAGCACGCACAGCCACGGGCTCGAAGCGACGGGCGGTGCTGTCCAGGAAGATCCGGGCAATACGAGCCGGCGTGACCCGAATCCCGTCTCCGGCGCGAAGCTCGGGCATCCAACGATAGATCTGCGAGCTGCGGCCGTTGTCGTCCTTGCTACCGGGTGCCCTGAAGTCGTGGGCCTCACGCAGCTGGTCGCCCTCAACGGCGCAATTGGGATAGAAGACGTCCTCTCGACCATCGGCGACTGCCGTTGGAACGCTAACCAGTTGGTGCTCACCACCTGGATGCGCCAAAGACAGGGAAGTGACGCCGCCAAGTGAAGTGACGTTACTCACTCGCCAAGTTTCCTGCCCGGGTGTATTCAGATCGTCTTCGACATTGCGGGCCGCCTCCACCACCGCCTGGAAGGGCAATTTGCGGGGAAAAGCCACGATGCCTACTCGCAAAGGCAGGCGGTCCCACACCCGCGCAAACTCTGACTTCCACTTTTCCACCGCGGCCTGAACGCACGCTTCAGCGGCTTCTAGCGGAACCAGCAACCGAAAACGGCTGGGGCTGCGCTCGAGCACCATCAGCGGATGGTAGGTGCCCAAGGGCGCAGGGGCTTCAGAAACGGATGCGATCGTCCGTTCGTGCGGTTCTCCCTCGTCATCCACAACAGTGAGGCACTTGTCCTTGAGGGCACTTGGCTGTTCGGTAGCCCCGAGTACGCGAGCCAAATTGCTGATCGTGATGAGCTGCTTGCCATCCTCTCGGCACACAAATTCCAAAGGTGCGGCCTGGTCCCCGCTCCCCCAATGGCCGGCGTAGGTCTGGTTCTGTTGCCATTGCCCCGCTTGTGGCGTCACCACCAGGCGCCGCACTCGCCAGCGGTTTTCGCTCGTGCTGGCACTTTCGCGAAAGCTCGAGAGCAGCTCTTCGAAGAAAGTCTCGGTGGTCTCCCAGAAACGATGCAATCGACCTGGCGAAGCGTTTTTGCGGAAGAGCTGGTGAGTGAGCCATTGGGCACGTTCTTGCTCCTTCAGATCGTCCCAGCCCGGTGCGTCAGAGCGGTCCTCGACGACTAACTTGAAGAACTGTTCCCAAGGAACCTCTGCCTTTGATTCATCGTCCGTCTGGAGCCCTGGAGCGAGCGTCCTGCGAATCACACTTCGAGCTTGATTGGCCTCGTTGCCCTTGCCCATGGCTTTCTGGAACCATTCGGAGCATTTATCATTTTTGGGCGGCAGCACTTTCTTGCCCGTAGAGTTTGAGGTCGCCCAATCAACGACACTCTGCGCGCGCAGGGAGTCGAACTGATCACCACTGAGCCAGCCCTCAAGATCCAGACTGAGGGTCACCAGGGCCACGCGATCATTCTTATCAGCCACCTCGGAGATCCAGAGACTCTCGCCGCCTAGCTTGCCCCCCAGCCAGTCTTGCAGTCGCCCTCCGCGAAGCTCCTGGCAAATCGCACAAGGCGTTTCTTTCTTCTCACGCACACCGGAGGCGCTGCCGTTGGCACGGAGTCCGCACACGGGGCACGTATGTTCGGACTTGTTGTTCGTCTTTTTGGCTGCTTCCTGCGGGACCGGCCAGGCTCGATGCAACGGCACCTGGAGGCTATTGCTCGCTTTCTCGATCTCACGGGCCATCGAGATCATGGAGCGGGTCGAGCCGGAGATCTCAACGATCGGAGGTGTATCGAGCTTCGCTTTTTGCGCCAGCGTGTCGATTGCAGTTTCCAGCTCGGCACGCAAGTCCTCCGCCCTTGCATCAGAAAGCCCTCCATTCTTCTCTAAGCGCTCGCCCGGAAAGCTGAAGGCCAGCACTTCACCGTCGCTATACAGCAAGGAGCCAAGAGCGAGCTCCACTTCAATCAGTTGGCACACCTTGTCAAAGAAGCCATCAATGTGTCGGCGAGCTCCCGTCCAGTCCCCAATACGCACCGCTCGGGCTTCATAGTGCTCAGCACCAACACCCACCGTCAGGACTCGCCACTGGGTCTGCTGCTTAAGAGCGTTGTTCCACTTGCAGGTTGCGTCCTTCTCATCCTCAGCAAGTACAGCTCCTGCCGCAGCGCTCTTGAACAACGCGGCGGCCACGTAGCTTTGATCCCACAGGGTGACATCATTATTGGGCAGGCGTGTCTCCGCCAAAGTTTGCGAAAAATCTTGGCGCAGCCAACCGGCGGGGCCAATAGCCTGTTGACGCCACCGATGCCATTCCTCCACCGTGGCAGCGCTCTTCTGGGTACCAAGCTTACCCAGATCCGTGAGAAGCCCTTGTATCTTTCCCAACAACTCTTGCCAGCCCCCCTCCTTCAGTAGCTCCGGCCGATCTTCCAACAAGTTGCGCACGGGGTGGCCAAAGGCCGTGCTGAGCCACAGATGTGTCGTATCCTGAGTTAGGTACTTCGTAGTGTTGGAAGGGTGATTCTTCTCAATGCCAGAAGCCATGGCGTGGGCTGCTTGTAGAAGCCCGAGCACCGACTTCGCCCCTCCCTTGTCGAACTGGCTGAGGAAATCCGAGAGCTTATTCGGCCAGGACAAAGATTTGGCGCCGTCGTTCGAGATCCACGTCAGCATTGCGTTCCAGTCGGGCACCAGCGCCTCCGCCCAATCTTTCGGCTTGTAACCGTTCTTCTGCTCTCCATGCTGGTGCAAAAAGTCCGGATGGGCCTTGCCCGTCATATGCAGCCAACCGATGGCTTCACAACCAAGTAGTGTTGCACAACTGCATCGTAACTTGTCGCACAACGAAGGAGAATCATTCATTGGTCACCTCTGTCTTGCGTACGCTCTTCTGCTTTCAGGGCGGCGCTCAGCTCTCCCAATGACTTGGACTTCCGCTCCACCATGACGGGCCGCTCTTGCTCGTTGTCCCCTTTCAGCCGTTGTTGGTGTTCTTTGCCGTATACTTCGTACCAGTTCTTGAATGCCTTAAACTCTGCCGTGGTGCAGGGTGGCTTGCGGTCATTGAGCTTCCCGTGCTGGTTGATGCTAATCAGTTTGCCATCTTTCAAAAACACATCGAGGGGCCGCCCACTTCCGTCCAGTAACTTGGCGGATGCATCACTTGGGAGCGCCTCGCATTGACTGCTACCTGAAGCGAGGAGAGTTCCCAATTCGCTGTTGTTGACGAAAGAGACTTTGCAGCAGTCGATCTTCGCCAAGCCCCAGCCGGCGGTGCGCTTGGCGGAAAAGCCGTAGCTCTGCAGCAGCAGCTGCATGGCCGCACAAAGGTTCGTCAGTACATCGACTGCATTGACGCCGTCCCGTTTGGCTTGGCCGGGCACGGGAGCGTAGAGCAGCTGCAAGCTCCCCTGGGTCTTTGCAGGCACCACCTCGTAGACAATCGGCAGCGTACCCGCCCGCTTCTCGCGGCTATGCGGATTGATGACCTCGAAATTGACTTGATCGAACCAGGTCGGAAAGAATTGGAGCGCCCCCCGTGAGAACTCTTCATCCGCCTCTTTCGTGTTCCCAAACAGATGGACGATCCACGCCGGCTCTTTCCAGTCTTTTAGCTGGTTTTTGTGCCTAGCCAGGTGGTCAAGCAAGCCTTCCCGCATGCGACACGCCCACCGCAACAGTCCTTTCCAGCTTGCGGCCGCCATGAAGGGCACGCCAAAAACCCGATCCTTGCGCACGGGATTGTCCAACACGTGGAAGGGACGGTCGTCTTTGGAGTACCAGGGGCTCTGGAGCGTGAAGGCAACGTCAATGACGAGCCATCCGGAAAGGAGGGGTATCCCTGGGCAGTCGAGATTGAGGTTAGGTAAGGTGGACGTGAGGGCCGCTGTGTGCTGTTGGTAGCCCCTCCTCGCTTTATCCTTCTTTTTCTTGTCAGGGAGCAATTCAGCCGACATGAACTGCTGCGTGTAGCCGTCGACCGTGCCGGACGCCAGATTCTTCGTCTGCTCACTTGGAAAGGCGTGACTTTCGTCCTGCAGTGCAGCGTAGTAATCGAATGTCATAACGACGACTCCGCGGCTTCCAGCAGTTTGTCGAGAATGGCGCTACCCGTTGCATAGTCACTACTATTCATAGTGGGCCACTCTTTCTTTAAGCGCTTTTTCATTACTTCGAATTCAAGGGTGAGCGCAGAGCCCTTGTTCTTGCTGCCATTCACAAATCCAAAAGTGCGCGCCGGCTGCTTGAAGCTGAAGACCTTCTTGCTGACGCCGGTTTCACCGGCTAGCCACTTCGAGCTCGTCTCTGGCTCCTTCGCGCCGTTTTTCTCCTCCTTCTTGTCTTTCTGAGTCACCAGTTTCTGCCCATCTCGCTTCAGCTCCTCCCGCCCAAGAACGGCATTGAAGGAACTCTTTTCTTTGCGTTGTCGCGTCAGATAGCGTTCTTGGACACACCAAAAATTAGCCAAGGACGCCCAGGCGAAGCGCTGCTGGTTCACAGGAGACCAACCCTTTCTGAGGTACTCTTTTAACTCTTGCTCTGAACAGGCCGGTACGCCACCAGGCCGGGTTGTGATCTCAATCAGCCCAAAATCTTGATGGTGCGCTTTGCCTTGCCGGCCTTCTTCGTCGCTTGGTTTATATACCGTCTTCCCACCGATCGCTCCGTAGCCGGCAATGAGGCTCAAGCTCAGGTCCAGTAACGCCCATTCTTGCGGCTGAATGGCACGCAGTGGCGTGAAGCGAAGTTTGAACGCCTGGCCCTTCTTGATTGGGTCGCGCTGGACTTCGTCCTTCGCACTCAGCACATCAAATCGAAATTTGCGCGCCCAGCCCGTGCAACCGAACAGCTCACAAACAACGCAATGCTTTCTGTCTTGGCAATTTTTTCCCTTTGCAGAGGGATCGCAGGCTGAACCACCCAGCCCCCGCACCAGCACCTCAAACCACCAGCGAATTGAGCCCAACAGACCCGTTGTGACGAGCCCACTCGATTTGCCGTCGATATCCCCCGTCCACAGGTCGGAGGCGGCCTTCAGTTCCCAGGTGAGAGCACCTAGTTGAAGTCTCTGCCTGCTATTGCCCATTGGATACCCCTCATGATCACCGCACCCTAGTCTTTTCATCCGCCCCTGTCTCCTCAATAATTGTCTCCCGAGTCATTTTTCTCAATAGCCTGAATCGTTCTCTCAAAGATTGAGACAATAAGAACGGATCAGAGATCACGAGCTGCTGCCGTTGCGACGTATGGTTAGGCGAGTGGTCTAGAACCTGGAGTTGCCCCCGTCAAATCGAACTGAAATCAGTTGGCTAATGAGCGGCGGAATTGCCGAGGAGAGAGCATCTTGTGACAGTCCGGGCTCTGTGATCCAAGGCAGTTCGGGTCATGTGATCCGAGCCAGCTCGGGTCATGTTGTGCATGTCAAGACATAGGTAACAGGTGCGATCCTACTTGGTGGACTCACTTGGCCCGTTTTGAGGGGTCACACATCAGGATCATCGTGGGTAACAGTCGGGGGACGCGTGAGTCTACACTGGCACCGGGAAAATTCCGAGATCGAGTTCATAAAATTGGACTCGTACGGGTAACCGGTGCACGAGGGACCTCCTGACAAGCGGACTTGCGCAGTGCAAACTCGCCGCGTGCCCCTCTCTCACCCGCACGAGGCCGGAAGTCGACTCCGAGGAGGTCTTCTACACCGGGTCTTCGGTGGCCGAAGACCCACACGCGCCCCAATCGAAGGGCTGCGGGACCCGGAGCCAGCCTACCTCAGCATCGAGCTCGCTAGAGTCGATCCGGACCCGTGTTCGAGCCCAAAACTTAGGCGACAGTTCCAAGAATCGGCCCCGCGGCCAAAAGGGCAACACGCGAATAAGGTCGCGCAGGTACTTTCTGGGGTCGAGGTTGTGGAGCTTGGCGGACGCGATCAACGAGAGGATGGCCCCGGCCGTTTCGGCATGTTTGTCGCTTCCGGCGAAGAGGCTCGCATCTCGGATTCGAACCACTTTACGCAGCTCGCCTTCACTAAGGTTGTTGTCGAGGCGCAAACGGCCATCCTCAAGGACCCGTTGCAGCGCATGGCTTTGCCGAACCGCATCGCCAAGCGCTCGGTTCAGAGGGCTTCGGGTCGTTTCGATACGTCGATATTCCGGTTCCACAAACGCGAAAAACTCGTCCAGCAACGGC
>Ga0256845_1003312_pt1 | contig 11020 bp, 5 predicted proteins | sample RiftiametaG_FD_189101 | JGI IMG/M metagenome (GOLD analysis project Ga0256845, IMG submission 189101) | Tube worm associated microbial communities from hydrothermal vent at the East Pacific Rise, Pacific Ocean - Riftia | ecosystem: Host-associated > Annelida > Integument > Unclassified ... | reverse complement strand
AAAAATTAAGTTATAGATATTCATATGATCATTTTGCGACGGTGCGCAAACAATTGCAAATTGGTGGTATTCGATTGGCAAAAATATTAAATGAGATTTATTGTTAGTTTTTTTAGTGAGTAGTGAGAAGTAGAATTGATTTTTACATAGAAACACCAATTTTGGTTGTTTAAAACCTACTGTCGATCCATAAAATCTTGAAAAGCCTCTTGGGTAATTGCTTTCCCTAAAGAGTCTAGTTTTTTTGCAGAAGTGCCTTTTTCTATGATTGGTGTTTCACTCACATAATCATACACAAAAACACCATTTTTATCAATTGTTCCAAATCCGTTGTTAAAAATATAATGAGCATACTGGTTTTCTGTATTGTTAAATACATTTTTACTCCAAATAAATGCTGAATTATCACCGCCTAAAAGGTTTAATAGAGAATATGAAAAATCTGTTTGAGAACAAATTGTTTCTATAGTTTGCTTCTTTTTTGCCAATGCTCCACCCAACCAAATCATTGGTGTTGTAAATTTTTGTGGTGCATTAAAATCTCCTTTGTGTTTTGGCATTGCATGCCCATGATCTCCCATAATAACAATAAGCGTATTTTTCCACCAAAGCTGTGTTTTAGCATAAGCAATAAATTTACCAATAGCTTTGTCTGTGTAAGCGTGGGCGCTTCTAAATTTATTTTCCTCAGTATCTTTTCCGAATTTATAGTCATCAGGAAATTCAAAAGGTTCGTGACTAGTTAGTGTAAGTAAAATTTTAAAAAAGGGTTGTTTTTCTTCGGATGAAAAATCTGCTGTAAATCGGTCTAAAAAAATATGATCGTGAACGCCCCACTTAGAGTTCCAGTCTTCGTTTTCAAACCCACTTCCGTCAATAATTTTATCTATTTCGCCATTTCTTAAATAGGTATTCATATTCCCAAAATTGGTATCGCCACCATAATAAAAAGAAGTTGTGTACCCCAATTTTTTCATTTCTTTGGTCAACATCGGTAAACTCCTAGTTTTGTTGGGCATTTTTATAATACTTGTATTGGTTTGCGGATAATATCCGCTTAAAACAGCAATCAAACCTTTGTCAGTTCGATCTCCGTTTGCATAGAAATTGCGAAACAATAAGCCCTCTTTTGCTAGTTTGTTTAAGTTTTCTGTTACATTTTTTTCGCCTCCGTATGGCGCAACAATTTTTGCTGTTAAGCTTTCCCAAATGAGTAGAATTACATTTGGTTTTTTTGTGGTTAAAATAGCATCAGTAGTTCTTTTTAAAAGAGAATTTCTCTGTTTATTGATGATGTTTTTGGCAACGGAATCTTCAAAAAAACGATATGGATTTTTACCATTATATGATTTACGTGTAAGTGCGTCGGTAAAATTCCACATATAATTGATTGCTGCATGATTGGCAAACATATTTTTAGAAAAATACACATTACTTTGGTTAATCGGTATGGTTTGTAAGCCACCTCTAATCGGTAACATTAATACAGCTACAAAAAATAGTAAAATAGGTATTTCAATAAATGTTCCTTTGGTAATGTTTACAATTTTTTTGTTGATGATTTTTCTCATCCAACGAATACTAAAAAAAGATAGAATCAACCAAAAAGAAAGCCCGAAAAAAAGCTGCCACCCAGAAACAGATGCCATCATTATTTTTGGTGTATCGATGTAAGTTAGCAATGTGTTATCTAGTCGGATACCCCAAGAATTGTATAGAACAGCATCGATAATTAAAAGTAATGTTAAGATAAAAACGAGTGAGTATGTATATGTTTTTATAGCAAGTTGAATCGTTTTTTTAGGGATAAAAACAGAAAATAAAATAAGTAAAAACGGAATTACGGATAAATAACCTGCAAAAGAAAGATCTAGTTTTACACCGTATAGAAATGTTTTTAGTGTTGTAAAAAAACCTAATTCACTCATTTTTTTAAAATGGAAAAGCAAGAAAAAAGCTCTTGCAAAGAGAAAATAAACCACCCACATTGTAAAATAGGAAAGATTAAAAAGAAGTCTGTATTTATTTTTTTTCATTTTATTCTGTTACTTTTAATCTTGCTTTTGCAGTAATCGAAACATCAGAAAAAACGTTGGATAAAAATTTTAAATATCCAGTAACAGCAATCATTGCTGCATTGTCTGTGGTATATTCAAATTTAGGAACATAGGTTGTCCACCCAAAATGTTTTTCTGCCAATTGCAATCGGTTTCTAATTTCAGAATTTGCAGAAACCCCGCCAGCTATGGCAATTTGTTTGATGCCTGTTTGTTTTACGGCATTTTTAAGTTTATCCATCAAAATTTCTACAATTGTGTATTGAATGGACGCACAAATATCAACCAAATTCTCTTTGATAAAGTTTGGATTCTCTTTTTCTTGTCTCTGAATAAAATATAAAATAGCTGTTTTTAATCCACTAAAACTAAAATCTAAATCTCCTACTTTTGGTTTGGTGAATTTAAAAGCCTTCGGATTTCCCTTTTGTGCATATTTATCAATTAATGGTCCACCAGGATAGGGTAATCCTAATATTTTGGCAGATTTATCAAAAGCTTCGCCAACGGCATCATCAATAGTTTCTCCAAGAATTTCCATTTCAAAATAGTTGGTCACTTTTACAATTTGTGTATGTCCGCCACTTATCGTTAAGCAAATAAATGGAAATGTTGGTTTTTTTAAGTTTTCTTCTTCAATAAAATGTGCTAAAATATGTGCTTGCATATGGTTTACAGCAATCAACGGAATTTGTAAACCTAATGCCAAAGATTTTGCAAACGAAGTACCAACTAACAGAGAGCCCATTAAACCAGGTCCACGTGTAAAAGCAATAGCATTTAATTGGTTTTTATCAATTTTTGCTTGCACTAATGCTTGCTGTACCACAGGAACAATATTTTGCTGATGTGCTCTCGATGCTAATTCTGGTACAACACCGCCATATTTTGCGTGTACCTCTTGATTGGCAATTACGTTGCTCAATACTTTTCCGTTGTAAATAACAGAGGCACTAGTATCATCACAAGAGGATTCTATGCCTAATATATATATATCTTTTGTCTTCAAAATTCTAAAAATCTACTGCAAAAATATCGATTCAAATTTAAAAGTTATCAAAAATTGCACGTTCTTTGTAAAAATGGCAAAATTTTTGATTGTAAAACAGGAATTAATCGCCATTTTTTAATCAATTACTTATCAAAAAAACAAAAAAAATACTTGCAAGAATTTTAGTGTACTTTGTGCTCTTTTTGTTGTTGCTAAGTGTTTTGTTATCAATTTCTATAGTACAAACACAAGTTGCTAAAATAGCTACGGACAAGATAAACAAAGACTTCGGCACAAATTTAGTGATTAAAAAACTCGATTTTTCTCTTTTTGGTAATGTAGAATTGAAAGGGGTAGAAATTAGAGATCATCATAAAGATACATTGATTTTTGTTGAAAGCTTAAACACATCAATTCTTAATTTTAAAAAAATTTTAGAGAATAAAGTTGATTTAGGAAATGTTTCGTTGAAAGGAGCTTATTTCTATATGAAAACATACAAAAATGAAACGGATACAAACTTGTCTGTTTTTATTGATAGTTTTGATGATGGTAAACCTAAAAACCCGAATAGCGTTCCGTTTATGTTAAAATCTTCGACAATATATATTGAAGATTTGTCTTATAAATTGATTGATGAAAACAAAAGAGAACCATTGTTGTTTTCGGCAGATAAGGCGGGTGGAACTTTAGAAAATCTCACAATTGTTGGGGCTAATGTTTCTTCTAAGATTATAGGAATGTATTTTGTTGATAATAGAGGTTTAAATGTTACCAATCTCACTACAGATTTTCTATATTCTGAAACGGCAATGCAATTTCAATCTACGTTATTGCAAACAAAAACTTCTGCAGTAAATGCAGATATAGAATTTACCTATAAACCAAATGACTTACAGTTTTTTACAGACAAAGTAAATATAAAGGCTGATTTTAGAAAAAGTAAGCTATCTGTCAAAGATTTACAAAAATTTTATGATGAGTTAAGAGGAAATGATATTCTCAGTTTTACAGGGAAAATAAATGGGACACTTAATAATTTTTCTGCAAATAAACTGAATCTGTATTCTAAAAACGGAATGCAAATTGTTGGAAATTTAAAATTTAAAAATGTAATCAATACAGATCGTGGTTTTGTGTTTGAAGGAGATATTAATCAACTAAAATCAAATTATAATCAACTAAAAAATATATTGCCGAATGTCTTAGGAAAGACATTGCCTTCTGATTTTCAGCGATTAGGAAATTTTACTTTGTCAGGAGTTACTAAAGTTACTTCTAAAAATATTGAAGCAACGTTAACTATAAAATCGGAAATTGGTACCACTATTTCTGATTTACAACTGACTAATATTGATGATATTGATAACGCTACTTACAGTGGAGATATTGAGCTTGTAGATTTTGATTTAGGGGTTTTTACAAATGATCCTTTGTTGGGTAAAGTTTCTTTAAAAGGAGATGTTTTTGGAAAAGGTTTTTCTTTAAATCATCTTAGTACAACCATTATTGGTAAAATTTCTGAGTTTGAATTTAAAGAATATGTTTACAAAAATATTATTGTGAATGGGCAGGTTCAAAACAAAAAATTTGATGGAGATTTATTGGTTAATGATGAGCACTTAAAGATGGATTTTAAAGGATTGGCAGATTTATCATCAGAGATTCATAAATTTAATTTTTCAGCAGATATTTCGCATATTGACTTAAAAGAAACAAACCTTTTTGTAAGGGATAGTATTGCGAATTTAAAAGGGAAAATTAATATAAATATTACTGGAAATAAGTTAGATAATATTGTTGGAGATGCTACTTTTAAAGATGTTACATATATTAATCCTAAAAAAACATACAACTTTAAAGAGTTTAAAATTGTATCAACAATAAAAGACAGTATAAAAACCATAAAAATTGATTCTAAAGATATTGTAAAAGGGAAATTAACGGGTAGTTTTTCTTTTGAAGAATTGTTGCCTGTTACACAAAATGCTTTAGGAAGTATGTACACGCATTATAAGCCACATTTGGTAGCGCCACACCAATTTATGAATTTTGATTTCACTATTTATAGTCAAGTTGTAGAGGTGTTTTATCCAAAAATTTTTATAGATAATAACACAAGGATTAGAGGGCGAATTAAGGCAGATAAAAATCAATTAAAACTAACAATTACATCTCCTAAAATTGTAGCATATGATAATGAAATTACAAATATTTTATTAAGAACTGATAATCAAAACAAGCTCTACAACTCTCATTTAACTGCAGATGCAATTAAAACAAAATACTATAATATCTCTAAATTAAATTTATTGAATATTACAAAGAAAGATACGCTCTTTTTTAAATCGGTTTTTAAAGGTGGTAAAGAGTATAAAGAAGATTTTAATCTTGATTTTTTCTACACGATAAATCAAGAAAAAAAGTCGGTGGTTGGTATTCAAAAATCTACATTTAACTTTAAGAATAACATTTGGAATATCAATCCGAAGGAAGATAAAAATAACAAAGTTGCGTTCAATTTAAAAACAAACGAGTTTATAATTAGTCCCTTTGAGTTTGTTTCTAACAAGCAAAAAATAGCATTTAAAGGTGTTTTAAAAGATTCAACATACAAAGATTTTCAAGCAGATTTTACAGATGTAAATTTAGAAAGTTTTTTACCTTCAATAGATAGTTTGGCATTGAAAGGAACGTTAAACGGAAGTTTAGATTTTGTTCAAAAAGAAGGTTTATATAGCCCACAGGGAGGTTTGGTTATTAATAATTTTGAAGTTAATAAATTTAAACAAGGTAACTTATCATTACAAGTTAAAGGAGATAATTCTTATAAGAAATATTCGGTAAACCTATCCTTAGAAAGAGAAGATGTAAAAAGTATAGCGGCAACTGGTTTTGTAGATTTTTCTACTCAAAAACCTATGGTAAATTTAGAGGTTTTTTTAGAAGATTTTAAGCTAAATGCATTCAGTCCGTTAGGAAGCAACGTGTTGTCGAAAATAAGAGGAAGTGCTTCGGGGAATTTTACTTTAAAAGGGTTTCTTGGAAATCCAAAAATGAATGGCTCTTTAGCGTTAAAAAATGCAGGATTGATGTTTCCGTATTTGAATGTAGATTATGATTTTGGAGCTGAGTCTTCGATAACGCTCTCAGGACAATCATTTGTTTTTGATAAGATCTCTTTAACCGATGTGAAGCATAAAACTAAGGGAGAATTAGTAGGGAATATTACGCATCAAAATTTTACTTCTTGGTTTTTAAATTTAGAAATTATGACCAATAATTTATTGGTTTTAGACACAGAAGATACCGAAGAGTCTTTGTATTACGGTACTGCATTTTTAAATGGTACCGCAGATATTTCTGGTGTAACAGAGAGCTTGAAAATTACAATAAATGGAAGTACAGAACCAGGAACCATTTTTGTAATTCCTTTAAAAGATATACAAACAGTAGATAATTATAAACTCATCCATTTTAAGACAAAGTATAATACAGATAAAGATAGTCGAAAAAACCTAGCTATTGAAGCTATGAAAGGACTGTCTTTAGATATAGATATGGAGATTACAACAGATGCTGTTGCGCAAGTTGTAATTGATAAAGAAAACGGAAGTCAGTTAACAGGTAGTGGAACAGGAAATTTAAAAATAGAAATTAATACGCGTGGTAAATTTAATATGTTTGGCGATTTTGTGATTGATAACGGAGTTTACGATTTTAAGTACGGAGGTATTGTAAACAAGCCCTTTAAGATTGTAAAAGGAGGTACTGTTTCTTGGGACGGGAGTCCGTTTGATGCTAATTTAGATATCACAGCCGTTTATCAAACAAAAGCAAATCCTGCGGTGTTGCTAGAAAACTTTAACTCTAATAGAAATATTCCAATAAATTTAGAAACAAGAATTACAGGTGGATTATTTAGCTCTAAGCAAGAGTTAGATATTAAACTACCAAATGTAGATCCAACTATTGCCTCTGAATTAGAATTCATTTTGAATGATAATGATGTCAATCAAAAAACAACCCAGTTTATATCGTTATTGGCTTTTGGTGGATTTTCTAATCCTGATAAAATAAATTTTGATAGTAATGCGGTAATTACAAGTACTGCTTCTAGTGCGATAGCAGCAGCATTTTCTAGAATTTTAAATAATAGTGATGGGAAGTTTCAGTTGGGAGTAGATTACAAACAAGGTAGGCAAGAAAATGATATTGAGAATTTAAATACAGACAATCAGGTTGATGTTTCTATCAGCACAAAAGTAAGTGATCGTGTCCTTATTAACGGAAAAGTAGGGGTTCCTGTTGGCGCAAAAACACAATCTAGTGTTGTCGGAGAAGTGAAAATAGAAGTATTACTGAATAAAGAAGGGAACTTGAAAATGGTGATTTTTAATCGTCAAAATGAAATAAGGTACTCTGTAGACGAAGGGGGTTATACACAAGGAGTAGGGCTCTCGTATCAAGTAAACTTTAATACACTGTCTGATTTACTTCAGAAAATTGGCTTCAAAAAGAAACGGAAAACCTTCAAAAAGAAAATAAAAAAAGACACCGTTATTAGTCAACACAAAACCTTAGTTAATTTTAAAAAAGGAAATTAATACCAGCGTTTTTTCTTCTTTTTAGAAGCAGCAGATTTTCGACCTTTTCTGTATTTACTACCTTTCTTTTTATGAATTTCTGGTGTTGCTTTTGGATGTAAAAGATATGGATGATTCTCTTCAATAGGGATATCCTTTTTTGTCAATTTCTGAATACTGATGATGTACTCTTTTTCATCAGCAGCACAAAAAGAATAAGCATTTCCTGTTTTTCCTGCTCTACCAGTTCTTCCGATTCTGTGCACATAAATTTCAGGTAAATTTGGGATGTCAAAATTGATGACTGCATCTAAGTTTTTAATATCCAATCCTCGAGAAGCAACATCTGTAGCAATTAAAATATCTACCTCTTTTTGTTTAAATTTCTCTAAAGCTATTTGTCTTGCAGCTTGCGTTTTATCTCCGTGAATTCCTGTAACTTTATAGTTGTTTTTTAAGAGTGTTTCTTCGAGTTTGTCTACACCAAATTTTGTGCGTCTAAAAATTAAAATGCTACCTTTTATATTGTTTCTTAGTAGATGTAAGCACAATTCCATTTTTTTTGGTTTTGGAACATAGAACAACTGTTGTGCTACTTTTTTTGCAGCTATATTTTCAGGAGAAACCGTTATTTTCTCAGGATTATTTAAAATTGTATTTGCCAAATCAACCACTTTTTTCGGCATAGTAGCAGAAAATAAAAGGGTTTGTTTTTTTTCAGGACACAGGCGGTTTATTTTTCTAATATCATCAATAAAACCCATATCTAACATTAAATCGGCTTCATCTAAAACAAGCGTTTCTATAAAATCTAAATGCAGACAATCTTGCTTGTGTAAATCTAATAACCTACCCGGAGTTGCAATTAAAATATCAATTCCTTTTCTTAGGATGTCTTTTTGAGGTTCAATAGAGATTCCTCCGTATACAATTGCAGTTCTTAAATTAGTATATTTTCCGTAAGCTTTAAAGCTTTCTTCAATTTGTAGAGCCAATTCTCTTGTGGGACTTACAATTAATGCTCGTATTTTTTTTCCTTTTTTAAAAGCATCCTGTTGGTGAAAAAGTAATTGTAAAATAGGGAGTGCAAAAGCAGCCGTTTTACCTGTACCTGTTTGTGCAGTAGCAATAATGTCTTTTCTCTCAAGAATTAACGGAATTGTTTGTTCTTGTATAGGGGTGGGGGTGGTATAGTTTTTTTCAAAGACTGCCTTTAAAATAGGTTTGTTTAATTTTAACTCGTCAAATTGCATACTGCTAAATTTTAGGATATTTTTTGCAAAAATACAGTTAAATAATTTTAGGATGTCTTTTTTGTTGATTTTTAAAACCAATGGCCTCGAAATCGTTTTCGTATTTATTATTGATAGTATCGCTAAAAATGAGTAAATTTGTACTGCTTTTATCAATCAAAAAAATGAACAAAATAAAGAAAATCGCAGTCATGACTTCTGGGGGAGACGCTCCTGGAATGAATGCCGCTATCCGTTCTGTAGTAAGAGCTTGTGCGTATTACAGAAAGGAATGTGTTGGTATTTATAGAGGGTACCAAGGGTTGATTGAAGGAGATTTTGAGACTTTTACAGCAAGAGATGTAAATAATATTGTTCAAAAAGGAGGAACCATTTTAAAAAGTGCACGCTCAAAAGAATTTAGAACAAAAGAAGGAAGAAAAAAAGCTTACGAAAATTTAAAGGAGCATAAAATTGATGCTTTGGTAGTTATTGGAGGGGATGGTTCTTTTACTGGTGGCGTTATTTTTAATAAAGAATATAATTTTCCTATAATAGGAATTCCAGGAACTATTGATAATGATATTTATGGTACTTCCCACACTTTAGGGTATGATACGGCTTTAAATACCGCAGTAGAAGCAATCGATAAAATTAGAGATACAGCATCATCTCATAATAGATTGTTTTTTGTTGAAGTTATGGGTAGAGATGCTGGCTTTATCGCTTTAAATGTTGGTGTTGGCGCTGGTGCAGAAGAGATCCTAATTCCTGAAGAAGACCTAGGTTTAGATAGGTTGTTAGAATCTTTGTTAAAAAGTAAACGAGCAGGAAAATCATCAAGCATTGTTGTGGTTTCTGAAGGAGATAAAACGGGTAAAAATGTATTTGAATTGGCAAATTATGTTGAAGAAAACTTACCAGAATACGAAGTCAGAGTATCTGTTTTAGGACATATGCAACGAGGAGGTTCTCCATCTTGCTTTGACAGAGTTTTGGCAAGCAGGTTGGGTGTAAAAGCGGTAGAATTATTAATTGACGGGAAAACCAATTTAATGGTTGGTTTAAGAGATAATAAAGTGCAAGCCACCGATTTAGAAAAAGCAATAAAAGGTATACATGCTATAAATACAGAACTTTTAAGAGTTTCTGATATTATGACGGTATAAAAATAATAGATAAATAAAGTAGAAAATGATAAAAATAGGAATTAACGGATTTGGTAGAATCGGACGATTAGCGCTTCGCTCAACAATGCATAGAGAGGATGTGCAAGTTGTTGCAATAAATGATTTGTTAGATGTAGAGTATTTAGCGTATTTGTTAAAATATGATTCTGTTCATGGAAGGTTTGATGGAGACGTAGATGTAAAAGATGGAAACTTAATTGTAAACGGAAAAACGATAAGAATAACTGCAGAAAGAAACCCAGAGAACTTAAAATGGAATGAAGTAGAAGCTGAGTATATTATTGAAAGTACAGGGTTTTTCTTGAGTAAAGAAAAGGCAGGTTTACATATTAAAGGAGGTGCAAAAAAAGTAATTATTTCTGCACCATCACCAGATGCGCCAATGTTTGTAATGGGAGTAAATCATACAAGTTTAACGGCAGATGAAAATGTTTTTTCTAATGCATCTTGTACTACTAATTGTTTGGCGCCAGTTGTAAAAGTTATTCATGATAATTTTGGTTTATCAGAAGGATTGATGACTACAATACATGCAGCTACATCTGGTCAAAATTCTGTAGATGGACCTAATAGTAAATGGCGTAGAGGACGTTCTGTGTTAAATAATATGATACCGACTTCTACAGGTGCTGCAAAAGCAGTAGCTAAAGTGATACCTTCTTTAAAAGGAAAGTTAACAGGTATGGCGGTAAGAGTACCGACTGTAGATGTTTCTTTGGTAGATTTAACGTTTAGAACAGAAAAAGAAACTACCTTAAAAGATATTTTAGCAAAATTAGAAGAAGCCTCAAAAGGAGAATTAAAAGGTATTTTAGGTTATACAAATGATGAGGTAGTTTCTCAAGATTTTGTATCAGAACCAAGAACCTCTGTGGTAGATGCAGGTTCTTGTTTAGAACTAAATAAAAACTTTTTTAAAGTAATTTCTTGGTATGATAATGAGTATGGTTATGCAACTAAAATT
>Ga0256845_1003311_pt1 | contig 11021 bp, 8 predicted proteins | sample RiftiametaG_FD_189101 | JGI IMG/M metagenome (GOLD analysis project Ga0256845, IMG submission 189101) | Tube worm associated microbial communities from hydrothermal vent at the East Pacific Rise, Pacific Ocean - Riftia | ecosystem: Host-associated > Annelida > Integument > Unclassified ... | reverse complement strand
TATCTAAAGCTCTTACACCTATATTTCCATATCTGTGGTAACTATGTGAGATGCTCTGCTCTTCAAAATAATTAAGAAGCTCTAGTCTTCCTTCCATCATTGGAGTTCCTCTTATAATAAACTTAGCAGATTTTGCTGCTTCTTTAAAAACATACTTACTAACTTTAGAAATGTCAGAATAGATAAGTCTGTTTACTTTAGAGAAACACTCAACAAAATCCTCTTCACTCTCTCTAACAACTTTATCACTAACTTTAAAAAGTTTATCTTTGTTCTCATAAATAAAAGATACTACGTTGTTTTCAACTGAAGCATCTACGCTAACATGAAGAGATACACCACTCACTTTGGCTGCAATTATTCTACTCATTACATCAAATAAAGAATCACTCTTAGTTACACGAACAGCAACACGCTCTAATGGAATATAACGGAAAATATTGTCCTCTCCACGAAGCTTGAAGTAATCATGCTCGACATCAAACTCTTCTTTAAGGTTTTTCAAGTAACTTTGAAGCGCGACACTAAGTTTTGAGAAATCATCTTTAAAACCTTTATGCGTACCTTTTGCAGCTTCACTACTCCAGTTTTTAACAACATCAACTAGTGGGTGAAAATGTACTTTATCTACTTTAGGAACACTTACTTCTTCAAAATTCATAAACTGAGTTACATAACTATAAGCACCAGCTTTTCTTCCTGCACCAATTGCAGATTTGCCCATACCTCCAAATGGTTGACGAAGAACTATTGCTCCAGTTGTTCCACGGTTTATATATAAGTTTCCTGCTCTAACATTTTCTCTCCAATAGTCAGTCTCTCTTGCATCAAGTGACTCTATTCCTGAAGTTAGTCCATATCCAGTTTTATTTACAAGGTCGACTGCATGTTTCAAATCTTTTGCACGCATTACAGAAAGTACTGGTCCAAAAAGCTCATTCATATGGCAGAAATTACCATCTTGAACGCCCCATTTAATTGCTGGTTTTAACATATACTCATTGTCATCTGCGTAGCTTGGTTTTAACAACCATTCTTCACCATTTTCTAGTGTATCAATAGCCTTTTTTAGATTACCATCTACTTTATTTGCTAAAGTACCAATTCTGCTTACATAATCCCAAACTGAACCTACTTCCATACTTGCTGCCGCATCTTTCAATGCTGATTTGAAACCTTCATCATTATAAACCTCATCTTCGAGAACTAAAAGAGAAGTTGCTGAACACTTTTGACCACTATTATGAAATGCACTTGCTACAACGTTTTTAATAGCTTGTTCACGATCAGCCATAGCAGTAACGATAGTTGCATCTTTTCCACCAGTCTCAGCAGTTAAATATAAGTCTGGTCTTGATTTTAACATTGAGTACGCAGTATCTTCACCACCTGTTAAGATAACAAAATTTACTTTTGGATTATTTACAAGATGTTTACCTGCTAAACTTCCAGGAGCTGGACAAAATTGTAGTGTATTTTTACTAATTCCTGCATCCCAATAACATTTACAAAGCTCATAAGCACAAAGAGCAGCAGCAGAAGCAGGTTTAACAATGACTGTATTTCCAGCTGCAAGAGCTGCCGTGATACCACCAACAGGGATAGCAACAGGAAAATTCCAAGGAGGAGTGATAACACCTACACCTTTACCTTTAAACTTCAAGTTTTCAAAGTTGTTAAAGTAATCTGCACTATGTCCGTAAAACTCTAAAAAGTCAATCGCTTCACTAACTTCAACGTCAGTCTCTGTAATAATCTTTCCAACTTCTGCAGAAGCTACACCGATTAAATCTAATCTCTTCTTTCTAACTTCATTAGCAACTTTTGAAAGTATTTCAAAACGAGCAACATGCGCCATACTTCTCCAACCATCAGGATCGGCGGCTGCAACGTCTACTGCTTTTTTCAAATCATCTGCTGTTGGAACAGTATACTTTCCACAAATCACACCATCTTTTAGTTGTGATTTATCTATTACTTCTTTTACTTTACGCTCATCAGTTAAATCAACGCCACCAACTACAACAGGAGCAGTCTCTACTTCTTCACCTTTTTTCTTCATCCATTTTGTTCTAATATCTTTAGCCCACTGCTTGTTTGAAGGTAAGATAAAGTCAGTATCTGGCTCGCCATGATACTCTTTAGTGTAAAAACTTCCACCTTTATAATCATCCCAATTTTCAGTTAGTCTATCTTGGGTTCTTTTTGCACCTATAAAAATGTGCTTTTTGTTCTCAAAAGATTCTATAAACTGATCTCTTAACATATTCCAATCATCACTATTAGCCTCAAGTCCAAATGAATAACGGATAAAGTTTTCTGTTCCAGTGTTCTCATCAAATCTTCTTACAAGATAAGCAATTGCATTTGTAAACTGCTCTTTTTTTGCAGCAGGACCATAAAGGATAACTTCACCACTAATCTCTTTAATAGAGACTCTAGCAGACTCACTCATGCCTTCAAGCATCTCCATTGAGAAATAATCCATTACATTGTTTTCTTTTGCAGTCTCATAACCATAAGCTAGTTCAAAAAGGTTATGTGAAGCAACACCTAGATGAACATAAGGTGCATTTTCAGGCTTAAGAGCATACTCAAGCATAACTTTATAGTTACTATCAGTATCAAGCTTTTTAGTATATGGACAAGTTCTCCAGTGCTTAAGACCAGCTTCTGTCTCTTCCATCTCCATGTTAGCACCCTTAACCAAACGAACTTTAATTGGAGCACCCCCATTTCTAACTCTTTCTTTCGCCCAATCAGTAAGTTTGACTTGCCATAAATGAGAATCAGGAAGATATGCTTGAAGAACGATACCCGCTTTAAAATCTTTAAATTCTGGCTGTCCTAGTACTTTTTTGAATGTCTCAACAGTAAGAGAAAGATCTCTATACTCTTCCATATCAAGGTTGATAAACTTGTTTTCTTGTTCACCTTTTGCGTTTGTATATGTATATTTTTTAGCTTGTGCAAAAATTTGTGAAAGTCTTGTTGAAAACTCTTCTACTGTATTTTCATAAGATACTGGGTTAATTTGTGAAAACAGAGTTGAAATTTTAATTGACATATAATCAATGTTTGGATTTGTAAGTATGTTCATATACTTTTCTATACGCTCTTGAGCTTCCTCTTCACCAAGAACTATCTCACCAATCATGTTAAGGTTTACTCTAGTTCCTTCTGCTTTTCTCTTTTGAAGATGAGTATTTAATAAATCATCTTCACCTTTGAGAACAACAGTATCAGTATCATCTCTAACACTTTTAATAAATAACGGAACTGAGATATCTGGAAGATAAATACCAACATTTCTAAACAAAAAGATTAAAAATTTCTCAGGAGTTGAAAAGAATGTAGCCATACCATACTTAGAAAAAATATACTCTACTTGGTCTGCTACTCTTGCACTATTTTTAGTTCTAAAACTTTGATCCATAAGGTCTATCAAAAGAACCTTATCTAAAGGACGAGCAAACATCTTTTTCATCTTTGCATGAAAGTTTTTCTCAAAATCTGTGATTTTATCTGCAGCTCTTAACTGCCACTTTTCTGCTAAATCAATCGCACGATTCATTACTACTTCATTGTTTTCCATTGTTTATCCTTACTATTTAGTACTACTAAAAGTAGTACCTTTTATAAATTAAAGAAATTGTACAAAAAAAACCGCTTGTCGTCAAGGACAAACGGCTTCTTTGTGAGTATCTACTTCTTCTTACCTAAATAAGCCTCTTGTATAACCGATGAGTTTAATAACTCATGACTCGTTCCCTCATGTGTTATCTTACCTAACTCTAAAACATAACCTCTATCAGCAAGTTTTAGTGCTGCTTTTGCGTTTTGCTCTACAATAAGAACAGTAACACCCGTTACACTAATCTCTTTAATAGCTTTAAAAATTCCCTTTACTAACACTGGAGCAAGTCCAAGACTTGGCTCATCTAGTATAAGAAGTTTTGGCTTACTCATGATAGCTCTTCCGATTGCAAGCATCTGTTGCTCACCACCACTCAGAGTTCCTGCAAGTTGCTTTTTTCTCTCTTCAAGACGAGGAAGAATTTTATATATCCACTTTAATGTCTCTTCATCATGAGTTTTAAGAGTATAAGCTCCCATATGAAGATTTTCTTCAACACTAAGTGTTCCAAAAACTTTTCTTCCCTCAGGAGAGTGACTCATACCAAGAGATACTATATCATGAGCTGGAACTTTTGTAACCTCTTGTCCATCAAATACAATATGACCTTCAGTTGATCTAAGAAGTCCACTTATTGTTCGTAGAGTTGTTGTTTTTCCAGCACCATTTGCACCCAAAATCGTAACAACTTCACCTTCATTTACATATAAACTAATACCTTTTATGGCTTTAATCGCACCATAACTGACGTGTAAGTCTTTTACTTCTAATAATTTATTAGCCATTACTCATCCTCATCTTCAATACCGATATATGCTTCAATTACTGCTGAATTATCCTGAACATCTGCTGCAACTCCATCACAAATCCAAGCACCGAAGTTGATAACAGTCATGTATTCACAAAGACTCATAACCATATCCATATCGTGTTCAATCATCATAATAGTAACACCCATTGCTTGAATCTTACGGATAATATCTGCTAACTCTTTTGTTTCATTTTCGTTTAATCCAGCTGCCGGTTCATCTAAGATAAGTAGTTCAGGTTCAGCTGCAAGAGCTCTTGCCATCTCTATCTTTCTTTGAATACCATAAGAGAGATCGCCTGCTGGTGTTGTAGCATAATCACTTAATCCAAAAAGCTCCATATACTCGCCAACTTTTCCCCAATTGTACTTTTCGTCTTTATAGTAAGCAGGTGTTGGGATAATTCCGTTGTACCACTTTTGTGTTGATTTAATATGACGACCGGACATGATGTTCTCAGCAACACTCATCTCAGCAAATAGTCTGATTGTTTGAAATGTTCTTAAAATTCCAAGTTCAGCTATCTTGTGAGGTTGTGTCCCTTTTATATCTTTTCCGTGCCAAAGTATTTCACCCTCTTCGGGCGTATAGATACCTGTTATACAGTTAAATAGAGTTGTTTTACCAGCTCCATTTGGTCCAATAATTCCATAAATCTGACCTTTTTTAACTCTTAAATTAAGAGCATCAATAGCAGTCAAACCAGAGAAAAATTTTGAAACATTTTTAATCTCTAATAGATACTCACTCACTGTTTTTCCCCTTTTTAAGAAATGCAGGTATGTTTCCAAACTTAACTGGCCAGATGCCACGAGGTCTTAAAATCATCGTTAAAATCATCGCCAAACCAAATACTAGATAACGAGCTGTTTCAAATTCACGGAACATCTCAGGAAGTACAAACATAACAAATGTACCTAAAAGAACTCCTGGAAGTGAAGCAGATCCACCAACTAATACAATCGTAAAGAACATAATAGATTGAAGTACATTAAATGCTTCTGGGCTAACTGCACTATATTGAACTGCAAACATACTACCAGCAGCTCCTGCAAGCCCTGCACCAATAGCAAATGCATAAAGTTTGTAATAACGAATATCTATACCCATGCTTTGAGCTGCAATATCATCTTTATTGATATAAAACATTGCACGACCAAATTTACTACCATCTAATGTTTTCATTATAAACAGTGTAATACCTAAGAGTATAAATGCCATGTAATACATATGAATCTGTTCAAAGAACTCAAATCCAAACACTCTAACTACATCTATGCCAAAAATTCCATTTGGCCCACCAGTGATGCCAAATAGGTCATTTTCTAATATTTGTAAAAAGATAATATTAATACCAATAGTAGTAACTAAAAGATAGTCACCTCTTAAGTGGATAATTGGAGCAGTTGTTATAAGAGCGACAACTACAGGAATAATCACTGCTGGTGCCCAAGTCGCTAGAATTGGCCAGCCATATTGCGTGTTTAGAATTGCTGTTGCATATGCTCCTAGTCCAAAAAATGCAGCATGTCCCATATGGAAAGCACCTGCACGTCCAAGGATAATATCTTGCGAAAAAGCTACAACTGAAAATACTAAAAACGTAATTCCAACTGCAAGCCAAGCAGAATCAGCAAAAAATGGGAAAACCCCCATAATAACCAAGAAACTCAGTGATATTATATTAGTTCTACTCATCATACCTTCTCCGCCACTTTTTCGCCAAGTATCCCTGTTGGTCTAAAAATCAGAACAACAATCAATAACATAAACGTAAATGTCTCAGCCCAAGCACTAGAGATATAACCACTAATAAGTGCATTAAAAAGTCCAAGCATGAGTCCGCCAAACATAGCTCCTGGAATGTTACCAATACCACCAATGATGGCTGCAACAAATGCATTTAAACCATACATCCAACCCATATCAAAAGTGATCCCTCTATAGTAAATTCCAATAAAAAGACCTGCAACTGCCCCCAAAGAAGAACCGATAATAAAAATAATCATAATGATTTTGTTTACATTGATTCCCATCAGCTTCGCAGCATCTTGGTCAATAGCCACAGCACGAATTGCAGTTCCCATCTTTGTTTTGTTTATAAAAAGATAAAGAGCAATCATCAATACAGATGAAAAAAGCAATATCATAAGTTGCGTAAATGTTATAACTACACCATTAATTTCATAGATAGTTGATGGAAACAAGTCTGAAGGAAAAATCTTCATATTTGGTCCCCAAATTAACATGATAGCATTTTGTATAACAAGTCCCGCTCCTAAAGCAGAAACAACAGCACTAAGGCGTGGTGCCGTTCGTAAAGGCCTATAGGCAAGGCGTTCAAGAAGAACACCAACAACTGCAATAATCGCTGCTGTGAACATAAACACAGTAATAACGGCTATAATTGAAGTACCGCCATCAGCAAAAATACTAGTATAGATCGTAAGTCCTACAAAGGCTGACAAGGCCACGAGGTCTCCGTGGGCAAAGTTGATTAACTTCATTACCCCGTAGACCATCGTATAACCAAGTGCGACCAAAGCATACAAACTTCCTATTGTCAAACCGTTCACAATTTGTTGAAAAAATATATCCATTGTTCTGCTTTCTCTCTATTTTTACTTGTTTATAATCTTATAACTACCGTCTGCTTGAATTTCATAAATATTAAATTTAGTATTGATTCTCTCACCATCTTCTCTAAATGATACAGGACCTGTAATTCCTGGGAAATCTCTTAGAGCATGAAGGTAATCACTGATTTTCTTAGTATCAAGACTATTAGTCTCTTTTGCAGCATGAAGAATAGCGCTAAGTCCATCAACATTCATAAGAGCCCATACCGAAGATGGAGCTTTCCCATACTTAGCTGTATAATCTTTGATAAATACTTTTGCAGCATCGTATGGCAAAAAGTTAGCTGTTGGGAAGTTAACTAAGATAGTGCCTTCTGCACTTTTTCCAGCAAGTTTTACGAAATCTGGATTATCATTTGCATCACCACCAATAAAGTCAGCTTTAATTCCAAGTTGAATCTGTTGAGCACGAATTAATCCACCATCTGTGTAGTATCCACCAAAGTAGATTGCATCTGGTTTCATTGATTTTATTTTTGTAAGAACTGCTGTAAAGTTTTGAGTTCCTGATTTAATCTTACCTTGATAAATTACATTACCACCCTCTGCTTTGATTGATTTAGCGGCTGAATCCGCAAGGTCAACAGAATATCCAGAGTAATCTGAAAGTATAACTATCTTCTTGTAAGCTTTTTCTTTTACTAAATACTTTGCAGTAAATGCCGCTTGATCTGAATTTCTAAATGAGTTTCTAAAGAATGTCCAATATTTATGCTTAGTTAAGCTACCTGCTGTACCATCACTAGTTTGAAGTGTTTTGTTTCTATAGTATGTAGTTTGAGCAGCTTCGGTTGCACTTGAAGTATATGAACCTATAACTGCAAGAACACCTTCATTTACTAATTTTCTAGCACAGATTGCTGCTTTTTGAGCAATACCTTCATCATCACAACTAACAACTTCTAATTGCTTACCTAAAAGTCCACCTTTTGCATTAATTTGATCAATAACTAACCTAACACCATTGTCTATACTCTGCCCCTCATTTGCATACTTGCCAGTGATAGGTGCTTGAACACCAATCTTGATAACATCTGCAGCATTTCCTGCTGTAACTAATAAAGCACACACTGCAACTGATGCTGCAACTCTTGGTAATATTCTCATATTTTCTCCTTTGAAAATTTTATTAAAACAACTCTACATGTAGCCTTAATAAAACCTACTTATGCTCTATAATGTAACAACCAGCTAACCACTCTCCACTATCTTCTATTCTTTGAATCTCACTACTCATAAAAGTGGCTTTTAAAGAAGGAAACTTTTCTACAACCTCATCAAAACTTTTGACCAATTCAGGAACTCTCTTTTCAAGTTTTTTTCTAGCATTTTGAGATAAATCAGAATAAAAACTAAAAATTCCATATTCCAACGAAGTCTCACAATCTAACATTTTACAAATAACTTCTATATCATTTGAGTACTCTAGTTTTGGGTTTCTTACACCATTTCTTACACTTATAATAACCTTAGAAACAGAATCTTCATTATTTTTATGTTCAAATCTTTCATCTAATGTTATGCTAAATCTACCTTGCCTAATTTTCTTTTTCTCCATGTATGAAGTATATGCTCCACGATCTGGTAAAGAACATCTCATAATATCACTAATAGTTGCATCAATAAATATCTCTGGTGCATTTTTCATATCTGCTATCTCTTGAGCAATATGAATAGATATGATTTTATATGGTCCATGAGATAAAAAAAGTCTATCATTTGTCCAATTTAAAAAATTTTGTGCTGCTTTTACAGTTCCTTGAAGTGTCGCATCAACAACTTCTCTTTGTGATGGAAACTTATTCATGATAATTTTCCTCAACCTCTTCAATAATGCCACTCTCAAACAGTATATCTTCAATTAGTCTATTTTTAGATATATTTAAAGAGTGTGATAGTTTACTCAAAGCATCATCCAAGTTAGAATCTATCTTTATAGTTAGTTGAGAAATTTGGCGTCTTTTTTTACTCTTTTCGATAACACTTTTGATGATTTCATTACCAAATTTTTGTTTTGCCAAAATCTACCTTTTAAGTTGCTTGAAAAGGAATACTAAAAGTACTACTTTTTATTTACTAAAATATAGTATAGTTTTTTTAAAATTGACTTAAAAGTTTTTTTTAGAAGAGTATAAAATCAAAAGTTTTTTGTAACTTTTCTAAAAAACCTTCTATACTCAGGCTTTTAATGATTTCTTTTTATTTTATTAAAATTGAATATTATTCGTAAAAAGTTACTAAATGTAGCATTTATTACAAATATATAGAGGACTATTTTACTCCTCTATTGTCTAATTAGGTAAATTTTCTAACATTTGGACTTAATTAAGTCTAAATTGGGGTTCTTTTTGTTTTTGGTACTAAAACCCATAACTCTACTTTTTCGTTATCTCTTGAATCTGTTCGTTTTGTTCTTCTCGACGAAGCTCTTACATCTCGTCTAAGGTGCAACTCTTTTCTAAAACGGTTATTGTTTCTTAACTCTTCTATAATAGGGTGCTTACTCTCTTCATCAACTACTTCTGATAGATTTGAAAATATAAGAACAATTTTACCATTGGGAGCTAAGTGCTTTTGTGCTTGTTCAAAAAACCTAGGAAACAGTTCCTCTTCATAGTACATCGCCTTATCAATGCCCTCTTCTAATTTATGTTTTGCAACTAACCATGGAGGATTAAAAACAATCAAATTAGCTTTAACATCACAATTTTCAAACAAATCACCATGATTTAGTTTCATCTTGTCTTCAAAACCCAATCTTGCACAATCTTGTGAAACACCTATAATTGCATTTTTATTTGTATCTATTGCAAAAATATCTTCAAAACCATTTTGGATTAGTTGGAATGATAGAACACCACTTCCAACACCAATTTCTATGATTTTGTCTTTTGCACCTTCGTATCTCTTTAGGTATTTATCAAATAGTTTTAGATGATCAAATCTTGTTGGGAAATATGTTCCATAAAAGGGATGAAGTGTCAAATTTAAAGTTTTGATTTCAATTCCTTTTTTATACCACTGCCATGAACTGTTCATGCCTTGGACTTCAGGAAAGGAGATATAAAACTCTGATACATCTGGGTAGAGTAGTTCTAACCAGCCAATATCTGGACATTTTTTAACAAGGAGTCTATTGTTTTTTACTTTGAGTAATAACCTATGTGAAGCTTCTCTAAATGCACTGCGATACTCACGTTGTCCTTGAAAACTTTTATCATTGTATTTGCGTGAAAGATTTCTTTTTAGTTCAGACAAAACTTCTAAGCCATCGCTGTAAAACTTTTCAACAAACACATATTGACCTGCAATCATGTCAACAACAATCGTCTTTGTGTCCATTGTTCGATAGAAACTTATAGCTTCAATCTCAGTAGTTATTATATTTGGTCTATCTGGTTGGATAGCTTGTAAATCTTTATTCATGTGAAGCAGTTTATTGTATATATGCTTTGTTCTAGTTTTATTTCTACAATATTGATGATTTTTAGATACAATAAAAAAATAAGAAGATAAACAAGGAAATAAAAATGTCGTTTGAAAAACTAGGACTAGTTCCCCAATTGACTACTGCAGTCAGTGATTTAGGCTATACAAAAGCAACACCTGTACAAAAGCAAGTTATCCCTTTAGTGTTACAGGGAAAAGATGTGATGGCAACAGCACAAACAGGAACAGGTAAAACAGCCGCTTATGCACTTCCTATTTTACAACTGTTGAGTAAAAAAAACATAAAAGAAAATATAAAAAGAGAAGTAAGAGCACTTGTCTTAGTTCCTACTAGAGAACTAGCAGCACAAGTTGGAAAAAGTATTAAATCGTATGGTAAAAACTTTGCGTTAGAGAGTTGTACTGTTCATGGGGGTGTTAAATTTACCCCACAAACTAAAAAGCTTGACCATGGTGTTGATATTTTAGTAGCAACACCTGGACGTT
>Ga0256845_1003310_pt1 | contig 11023 bp, 15 predicted proteins | sample RiftiametaG_FD_189101 | JGI IMG/M metagenome (GOLD analysis project Ga0256845, IMG submission 189101) | Tube worm associated microbial communities from hydrothermal vent at the East Pacific Rise, Pacific Ocean - Riftia | ecosystem: Host-associated > Annelida > Integument > Unclassified ... | reverse complement strand
ATTTCAGGCTCTAACTATAACAAATTGAGGACTAACTATAACAAATTGAGGACTAACTATAACAAATTGAGGACTAACTATAACAAATTGAGGACTATTTATAACTTGATATTTATAATGTTATAGTTATATTTGCGGTTGTATAGAATTTTACCATTCTAAAATAGAAATATGACAGAAAAAGCAGTAGTTAGATTGATAAAAAAATCAAATCAATTAGTAGAAGCTAAATACAAGTTTGATATATGGGAAACAAGAGTATTTGCAAAAATGATTTCTCTTATCAAATTAGATGATGCAGATTTTAAAGATTATAGAATATACATTAAGGATATTATTGATGAGTTTGCACTATCAGATCAAAATTCATCCTATGAAAGAATAAAGGAGGGGGCAATAAATCTTATGAGTAAAACCGTAAAAATACTTAGGGATACAGATGAGGGAGAAACAGAATTTCACACAAATATCATTTCAGGTGTGGAGCACTTAAAAAATGATGGATTATATATTGATATATCATTCCATCCAAAAATGAAACCGTTTCTTTTACAATTAAAAGATAGATTTACTACCTACGACGTAAGAAATATTTTACTTCTTCCAAGCTCTTATTCTATAAGACTTTACGAACTTTTAAAACAATACGAAAAAATAGGACAAAGGAAGTTTGATATTTATGAATTAAAAGAAACGGTTGGAGCAATAGAAAGTATAATAAAGAGAAAAAAAACAGAAATAATTGACCACTACCCATTATATGGAAATTTCAGACAAAGGGTTTTATTGAAAGCTCAAAAAGACCTTTTAAAATATACGGATATTAAATTTACATTTGAGCCAATAAAAAGAGGACGTAAAGTAACAGAAATTATATTTTACATCTCAAAAAATCATCCAACCCGAACACCTATAATAATCAAAAAAGAGACCGAAGAAAAACCAATAATATACAATGTATTTGCACAGATAGAAAATAAGATAAAAGACTGGAACACAAAACCAACAGAAGAAACAATAAATAAACTTTTGGAAAATGGAGCTAGAGAAGAAAATATTAGAGAAGCCGTAAAATACACACAAAACAGAATTGACAGCAAAAAGCCCATAGATAACGAAGTGGCATATTTTGTAAAAATGGTACAAGAAGCAAAAAAACAAGGTAATTTATTCGACCCAATCGAACACAAAAAAGGCAAAGAAGAAGACCGCCAAAAAGCAGAAGAAAAAAGACAAAATAAAATTGAAACCTTAGAACTAAAAGCCCAAAAATTACGCACAAAAATTTCTCGTGAACAAAATAAAATCGTTGCAGAAATTAAAGAAAAACATCCTAAAAAAGTCAAAGAAATTTATGAAAAAATGAAGCTTGAAACCTTTAGCGGTTACGACCCCAGAAAAACAGAAAAAGAAAATCTTCAACATCGAGCCGTTAACGCCTACATAACACGTAAAATTAGCAAAGCATTTCCAAAAAGCATGATAGAAATACAAAAATTGGAAATAGAACATAAAGCACTTAAAAATAAAATTAACCGCTTATAATTTTTTACTTAAGAATAAGTAGATTTACTTATTTTTAAGTAAGGCGTACATCAAGGATAGTACACTTATTATAAAGATACCTTTCAATAAAACACATTAAAATTTTGTATAAATGGAAAAGATACCCTATCTTAGCCATCCAAATTCAACTTGATATTAAAGTAAATTTATATATGTTTAAATCAAGAGTAGAGAAGACAGCAAACAAATTCTCTACTTTTATATAAAGAGTGGCTTTCCACTCAAAATTAGCTCCTTTTCTTTGGCATAAGGATAAGTCACTTATACTTTATAAGTGACTTTTTTTTATAAAAAGAAAGGAGCCATACCATTTTGGGTACAGCTCCTTTTCTTTAGCATAAATTGTTTCTACTAAATCTAAATCAGCTAAAATTAGTGACTATGCGATAAATTGGTAAAATCATTCCTACAACTGCACAGCAAGCAATTATATTATATGCTTTTACTCCATATCGTAAAGCTCCTACCGTAGCTAGAAGAGAAACAATAAGTATAAAGAATAAATAAAATCCTTTTTTATGCCGTTTTAATACGTTAAAAAAAAACATAACTAACAGATTTTAATAAAAAAATACATCTTCAAATTGAAGATGATAAGACTTTCCTTTTTAGTATCTATTCTTACAAGTTTTTTAGCTTCCTAATAAAACCAAGGGGAAGATACTAAATATATAGATTGTCAGCTAAAAAATAAAATAAAATATTCTTTAAGGTGAACATTTGAATCTAGGAATAAAAAATAACTTATATTTGTTATTACAGTCTATTTTTCTTATTGAATATATAAGGAACTCTTATCTTAAATATTGTATTCCAAGATATAAAAAATACATATGGATATAGATGAAATTGTACTAGTATGTGTAGCACTGATTGTTATTGCTATATTTTCATGGAGTATATTTATGGCATTTCAAAAAACAGATACTTCAGAAAATCTTTCTGAAGTATCTGAAGAAAAACAGCCCCTGAAGAAACAGCCTTTGATTAAAGCTAAATTAACCCCAATAAAAAATCTTAGGCGTGAACAAATGGCACTAATACGCCTATCTAAAGAGCTTGAAATTACCGCCCAAGACATCGACATAAAAAAGAGAGAAGCCGGACTTTTATATAAAGAATTATCTATTGAACGCCTAGCAATTCAGCACGAAAAAAAAGAACTAATAACACAGGAACAACAACAGCTCTACGACATAAAACGAGCCTTAGACACCGTAAAAGATGCAAAAAAAGACCTTTCTTTTGACCAACGAGAAAAAAATTTAAAATTATATAATAGAGAGGTAAAGCACTACGCCCAGACCGTACAAGACAGCTACAAGGCACAAATAAAAGACCTAGAGCAGAAGAAAACCGAAACTTTACAACAGCTAGAGAGAGAGAAAGCCCAAATTAAAGAAGTTTTTGAAAATAACAAACATACGGTTAAAACATTGGAGCTTGTAAGCCGAAAGAACAGCCTAGACGCACAAGGAAACCGCCAAAGCTTAGACCTTAGAGAGATAAACCGCAAAGCTTCTATTATACACACCATCGAGGACGATTGGTACAATAGAGACGATATAACAAGCATTCAGGCATACAACCAACAAGGCTATAAACTAACAAGCCCTTTAATTTCAGAAAATAACCACTTAAAAAATGAAATTGCTAGTTTGACAAGACGGCTAGAGAGTGGCGGAGAATAGCCACGTATTTTAAGAAATAGATAAATACAATAAAATAGATTATATTTGTATTTATTATATTCATAATAAAATATTCACTATGGTAACAGGATACCGATTTCAATTAGACATAGAGCAAAGACCAAGAGGCGTAGTATCTTGCTTTAGAGACCTAGGCACATGCAAAAGCTTTTGCCAACAACAATCAAGAGGAAGCAGTAGTTCTGTTTCAATTTGGAAAGTACTTGGTGACGAAAGGCATAATGCACATAGTCATGGCGGTGCTGATGGGTTACAGATTGATGTATATTCAGCTGATATAGTAGAGACACTATATTTTTAGTAAATAGATAATATTTTCACCATAAATACATTTACAGGATGTATAAATTTGTGCAATATATATATCATATAGATCTATTCCTATTAGTACACTATTGACGACAAACACAATGATTGATATATTTTGACTAGGGTATTTAATACTAATTATTTCTTTTATTTCATTGATTTTATAAGGAAAAGTATTCACTATTTTTTCTATTCATATGTATATTTTGACTTCATTATTTTTTAATAATGTGTAGTCGTAATATACACTATGAACAATTTCACAAAGTTCTTTATTAGCCTTTTTGATTACAAAGTCTAAAAGCTTGGATTGTTGAACATTCATTTTTACACTTTCTTTATTTGTCGCTCCTATTCTTATTGTTCTTAAAACACAACTAAGTAATAATGTATTGAAGCTTTTAAAATACATTTCATCTAATTATGAACTAAATGAGTATTATATAAAGACTGGAGATAAAAACAATATTTTTTTATTTTATCTCGTCCGCTCACATTTTTTTGCATTTTATAAATCTATATATTGAAGATACTAGAAGGCTTAAAAGCAAGTATGTATCATAAGTGCTTTTTTTGTTCGACTGTTCAGGATGATATATTGTAAGGGGAATAGATAAGACGAGGGAGCGAACGACGAGGGAATGAAGCAATATATTTATTGTGTAGAGAGGGAGGAGAGAGGGAGCAAGTTTTGTATATTGAAGTTTAATAATGATGAATATAGTATAAAGTTGAATACATTTGTAAAATGTAAATACCTCAAAATCAATTTAATGGCTTATATTTGACAAATAATAGTCCATTACTTATACTTATACTACAAATTATAGACCTAATTATACAAAGTGAATAAAGAAAGGGAAGAACTGGAACAACTCAAGACTGTATATCATAATTATACAGATACGTTGAATATCAAAGATAGTGAAAAATCATATATTGGGCACGTGCACCCTTATCAAGACCCCAATTTTATTGCTTATTTCATGACTTGGTGGGTAGGGATGATGGATATAAGACTGGATAAAGTCGCTCCATACTCCAATCAATACGCCGATATTTTAGGGCATCGAGGGATAACAATTAACGAGCTTAAACTTGTATTATCAGGAAAACAACCGCTTTCATACTTTGAAGAACGAGCCTATGAATATCTATATATAACCGATAAACAAGAACATGATTATTTTATTTCACTTCATTCCTATGACGAAGAAAAAGACCTATACGATAACTTTTTGGATGTCATGACGGTATCAATTAAAAATGAAATACCATTACTTCATGAGTTTTTTTTTGGCTCAAAAATAAGGCTCTATTTTCCTTTATCCTCTCTAAGAAGACATACATATATTTTAGGTAAATCAGGAAAGGGAAAATCTGAAATAATAAAAAACCTTTGGTATGATTTACAAAAGCAAAGTCATATAAAGCATAATAAAACACTCATTGCCCTAGAACCATCAGGAAAGCTTATAAAAGAGCTGTTACAATTGCATTTAAACGCCGAAGACAGTAAAAGGGTAGTCTATCTTGATACAAACATAAGGTTGACCGCTCAACAGCTCTTAGGTGAAGACATTTTCAAAGAAGACTATACTTTTGTTCTAAACCCCTTTCAGCTTAAAAACAAGCACGATATAAATTATATGACTACGACCATTTCAGATGCAATTTTTGAGCTAATGACAGAAGAAGCCAAAAAAGGGCAAATGCCAAACGTTCTCAACGCTTGTATAGATTTACTTTTATCTATGGATAATACCGATTTTTTAGACCTTAGAGATTTGAACGATGAAGATGAAGAAATGGAGAAAAAGTATATCGAAGCAATCGCCAAAATGGACAATGAAGCACGCAAAGGATTATTACAAAATAAGTTTAATTCTAAAAAATATGGAGTAAGTAAAAACGGTATATATAACAGGGTACACCAAATTATAGAAGATAGGCTTTTATCTAATGTTTTTAATGGTCAAAGTACCGTAGATTTAGAAAAAGAAATGAACAGCGGAAAGGTGATTTTATTCAATTCTACATCACTTTCAGAAAGCTCTATAAAAGTGTTTGGCAAACTCGTTGTTTGCCTGATAAAGGGCTATATCACTAAAAGAAAAGATAGCTTTAATACACACCCCAAACCTACATTTTTATTTATTGACGAGGTGCAAAATTACATTACAGAAAGCCTTAGTACAATTATGGGAGAAAGTAGAAAATTTGGACTTCATATGATATTGGCAAATCAAGTATATAAACAAAAAATGAGTACGCAAATGGCGGATATGATAATGGGAAATACCGCTATAAAAGTAGCTTCTAGGAACAACGACAAAACCGAAAGAGAAATGGCAAAAGAAATGGGAATGAAAGTTGCAGATTTTAAAAAATTGCCAAAGTATCATTTTTATATTTTCGATGATAGCAACGAAAAAGCAGGGCATAGAATGTTTAAAGCTTCAAGTAATTTTGTAAAAGTAAAAGCCCCCTATTTCATGGATCAAAAAGCCCTCAAAGAGTTCTTTTTGTGGACAGTACACGAAAGCGGATATTACCGCAAAGTAGGAGAGCTAAAACCAACTATAACGCCTAATGAAATAGATACTTTCAAACCTATTTGGTCAAAAGAATAGACCATTTTTATATTATAAAAAGTGCAAATGTTCGAGGGCATAAAAAAAGAGTTATCAATGACATTAAACAAAAAAAATAAACCCGTCAGATGGGCTGGAATTATTACACAAATTCAAGAAAACATCTTGAAACAATTAGCCCATTATAAATATTTAACAATTGCCCAGCTCCTAGAGTTGGACGGGATAGGAACAACACAATACAACTATCTTTGGCAACAAATAACAAGCCTTAGAGACAGAAAAAAACCGCTTGTAGGGTGTAATAGTTTTCCTAATCCAAACCCTAGAAAAGGTAAAGTACATAGTGTGTATTACCTCAACACCACAGGAAAAGACACGCTTATAAATGAAATGAATTATTTTGAAGAAGACATAAGATACAAAGTTGGAAGACATTTGACCGTTACACAGTATCAGCACCGTTTGTACTGCGTAGATTTTCAAATTATGCTCGATAGATGGGCAGATAAAAACGATTTAGAAATAGGCTTTTTTTGGGCTTATTATGACACCACAGGGAGCAACCGCCAAGCTAAAAGCTTGAAATCTAAAACAAAAATCGAGCTTTCAAAGTCAAAGCATTTCATCCCAGACGGGGTATATAAAATTGAAAACGACAGTCGAGAAAGTCAATTGCATTTATTTGAATTATACAACGGAAAAGATACAAAATACATAATCAAAAAGCTATACCAACACGCCGAAGTAATGGCGTTTGGTCAAGTTCATGAGCATTTCAACATCCCAAAAGAAAAACCCTATAAAGTCATAATTTTATGTACTTACAAGTCAGCCCTAGAGGGCATAATAAAAAAGGCTTTAAAAGACCCTAGATTTGCCCATTTCTATGAACATTTTATTTGTAAAGACCTAGAAAGCGGTGCTATTGGTGAAGATGATTTTTTCAAAGGTTGGGTGAATTTGTATGGTGAAGAAACAAGTTTTTACTAAAAAAAAGTATAAGGGAAAAACCCTTATACTAATGTTTTTTTGTTTTCGTTCATACGCCATAATTTTTCGATAATAATTTGTAATATCATAATCGAAAACATGTAACCAAATATAGAAACTAGTAGTACTTCATCACTAGTACTTAGCAACCATTTTTCAGTTAAATCATCTAATTTCTGGTCAAAATGCCATATAGAATTGGCTATATTATAGTGACCAAACAAAAGTAAAAGAGCTTGTAATAAGATTGCGATAATTTTTAAAGTTTTCATTTTATTTATATTTTGGTGAAGTCTCACTTTACATATAAGTATATAAAAGTCAATACTTTATAATTTTGCAAAAATGAATTTAACCAGGGCAAAGAATTTTAACCAGGGGGGCTTTCGCCCCTGGTTAAAATAGGAAACAAGAAAGGGCGATATATACGCTGATATATCGCCCTTTCTAAAATAACCCTATAAAAAGTTGTTAATTTATGAACTTAACAAATGTCCATAAATTTTCATTTTTATCGCTAAAAGCAGTTATACCCTCATTAGAGTTTAACCATATTTCGGAGTATGCTAATGCATCATTTGCCTTTCCTATATACACGTCATTAAATACTGCTCCATTTCCATCCACAGACTCCATAAATGTATCAATATCTCTAACTAATGCTTTACCATTTTTAAATTCTGATGACACAATAGACCCTATACCATTATTTAATGGCATTAAATATGCACGAATAGATTTTTGAACATCAAATTTAGAGGTATATAATCCATATCCATATAATTCAATCGAAAAGTTAGGGTTTTTTGTATCTGAAAATCTAACAAAAAATTGAGTGTATGTATATGGTTTTCCTTGCTCCTCAGCGTTAAAAGTCCTTTCGGTAAATGTTGTTTGTAACACTATTTCTTCACCTGTACTATTCTTATATACAACCGAAGCATTTTTTTGTAGTAAATGAGTTGGTAAGTAATTTTTAATATCGTCTACTGATATATGAGTACCTGAAATATCAGTTGTAATTGGTTCTTTATCTTTTTTGCAACTAATTATAGTTAAACAAGCAAAGAATAGAATTGATAATATGTTATAATTTTTCATTTTTATTATTTTTTTAAATAAAGAAGTTAATGTTTAATTAAATTCACAGATAGCTGTTAATAGTGAATTACAGTTTGATTCATCTGTATATCTAATATAAATTTCTATACCATAACAACAATTTTGATTATTAACTCCGGGCCAAGGGTGGAAAACATTCCAAGGAGTTAAATTAAACGTCCCATTTGAAAAGTATGAAACCATAGTTGGAGAAACAATTTTATTTGCCAAGCTTGGAAAAAAAGGAATTGGTGCCCATGTCGCCCAATATGTATACGTTATTCTCCACGGAGTTTTTGAAGAGGTAGGATACCCGCATTCACCAAACGAAGCCCAATATCGACTAGCATTTTCATATCCATACGCCCAAGCACATTCATCTTTACAATACGCTATTTCAACAGAACCAAATTCTTGTTCACATTCAATAAAACAATCCTCAAGATCTTCATTTGTAGCATCGCGACGACACGCACATGAAATTCTATCTGAACTACTTGGGAAAACACATTGGTCATCACAATAGCTATACTTTGCAGAAAGTATATTTGTTGGGCTATCGTAATCAAGCGTTATCATGTTTTGTGAAAAACACAATATAGGAATAAATAGAAATAATAATAAAACATTCTTTTTCATAATTGATTTTTTTAAGGTTAAAAAATAGGGTCAAGGCACAATATAGCTAAAATATTGTAAAATAGCTGTGTATTTGTCTAGTTATTAGCTTTTTATCAAAAGGGCATTAAAATATATAGTCAAGCCCTTTTTCTTCTATTCGCTTGTATTGATGGAATTATTTTATATATTTTACGTAGAAATAAGTAGATTTACTTACTTTTACGTAAAATATATAAAATGATTGTATCAATACTATCTTTAAAAGGGGGCGTAGGTAAAAGCACCATAGCCCAAAATATAGCGGTTACATTTGCCCACAAAGGATATAGCGTTTGTATTGCTGATGTTGATACAAATCAATCTTGTTTGAGGTGGTCAGAATATAGAAATGAAGATTTGCCAACGGTTCAAGTTTTCGGTTTTCCAAATGGGCAAGGACTTACAAAAAACGTGAAAAAATTAAATCAGCAATTTGATTTTGTAATCATTGACGGTACGCCGTCTTTATCTAATACGGCTAGTAAAATAATTATGCTTGCTGATATGCTTATTATACCCATGCTTTGCGGTGTGATGGATATATGGGCAACAGAAAAATTTTTAGAACGCTATGAAGAAGCAAAAGAACAGAAAGAAGAAAATATACCTGCTTATTTCCTTTTAAATCAATTTAATTCTAGGCTTACAATCAGCAAAGAGACTAAAGAGATACTGGAGAACGTGGAAGATGTAAAAACCTTAACGGTTACCATTGGCAACCGTGTTGCTTACAAAGAAGCAAATATAAAAGGTTTGGGCGTATATGAGCTGAATGAAAAAAAGGCTAAAATTGAAATGATAGAGCTATCAAACGAGATAGAAAACGAAATAGAAATTTTACTTAAAAATAAGTAAAACTACTTACTTTTACTTACTTATATATATTTACTATGGCAAAGAAAACAGGACTAACAAACAGTGTAACCCTTGGAAAAAGAAAAATTTCAAGCACCCAAAAAGGGGGCTTGAATATTCAAAAGGTAAATAAAGGCGTTGAGAATATCCACAAAGACAAGCAAAAAAATATTAGGCTTTCAATTGATGTTCCTGAAAATATATATTTAAAACTAAAAGCAAAAACCATACAAGACCGCCGAACGGTTAGGGGTTATGTTTTGGGCTTGATTGAAAAAGATTTGAAATAAGTAAAAATGAACTATCTTTACAATAGAAACATTTATTTTATAAAGTATTATCATGAAAGATTTACAACTAACAGCCGTATTTGTGGAAGCCGAAGAAGGGGGATATATAGGCTACTTGGAAGAAATGAAAGAAGTAATTACCCAAGGGGAAACGATCCAAGAAACCGAAGAAAATCTTTTTGATGCTCTGCAAATGTATTTAGAGCCTGAGCCTATGAATATTGAAACAAACCAACTAACAGCTATAATAAAAAAGCCTTTTATTTCTTTACATAGTCTTCTATGAAGAAAAAGGACTTTGTAAAACATCTAAGAAAAAATAATTGTGTATTATTATCTCAAGGAGCAAAACACGAAAAATATATAAATCTGAGCAACCGCAAAAAAACAATGCTCCCAAGACATAATGAACTAAAAAGGTTTTTATGTGTGGCTATTTGTAAACAGCTAGAAATACCAATAAAAGACAAATAAAATAAAATACTGACCTCTTGGTATTTTAAAACGTTCTAAGGACTTATAAATATTTCAATGTGGAATTGTGTGTATTTAGTGTTTGGTGACTTAGGATGTAAATTAAGGCACAATGAGAAGCTACTCTACGAAGCATTAGAACCGCCAAAAAATCGCCGCCGCCCCTCTTTTTGAAATAAAAAAAATTTTTTAACAACAAAAAAACGAATTTTATTTTGTCAATACGAAATATACAGAATAAAATATTGAAAGAAAATACAACTTTTTAAAATTCCCTTTGTTGTTTTATTCTTTTAAGTCTTTTAAGTCTTTTCCGTGGCTCTTAGCCCTTTGGTAGTGCGTATTTCAGGCTCTAACTATAACAAATTGAGGACTAACTATAACAAATTGAGGACTAACTATAACAAATTGAGGACTAACTATAACAAATTGAGGACTATTTATAACTTGATATTTATAATGTTATAGT
>Ga0256845_1003309_pt1 | contig 11023 bp, 9 predicted proteins | sample RiftiametaG_FD_189101 | JGI IMG/M metagenome (GOLD analysis project Ga0256845, IMG submission 189101) | Tube worm associated microbial communities from hydrothermal vent at the East Pacific Rise, Pacific Ocean - Riftia | ecosystem: Host-associated > Annelida > Integument > Unclassified ... | reverse complement strand
TCGGACAAAAAAACAACGTGCTCGTACATAAATTTATCTGCCGGGGAACTATCGAAGAAAAAATCGACGCCCTGCTCGACGAAAAAGCCAACCTCGCCGATGACCTCCTCGAAGGCGGTGCCCAGTCCAAACTCACCGAAATGACCAACGACGAACTCATCTCCGCCGTCACCCTCGACATCGATCAGGCTGATTTGTAATCGGCCAGCCGCTAATATTACTAAATTAAGCAGATTTTTTTTTGCTATTGCGCCAATACCGTGAACAACACCGTTCATTTTGTGATCTCTTCACGTCATCAAGCGGGTAGCACGGTTTCACCTTACCTTTGAACACATTCACCCCTTTGTGGATGGAAACGGTCGAATTGGGCGAGTTCTCAACAATTACCTCCTTATCCGTGATGGACATGTGCCAATGAATATAAAATTTATTGATCGAAGCCTGTATTATGATGCTTTTGTGGCTTTTGATGAGAAAGGTGAAACCTCCATCATGAAAGGCATTGTTGGAAAAGCATTGAGTAGTAGCTATCAGAAGAGACTGGCCTACTGGAAAGATTTTGCCAGACCCTTACTCCTCCTCAAAAATCCCACGACTTCCCCCGTACTTCTTTTGACTCCGATTAACCTTAATCCTTGTAAGAATATAATACCTTTTAATTTTAGCCTGCCATTCCTTATTCATTAAATGACGGATAAGAGCCTCTATCCCATCTGAAGAAACAAGATCCGGGCTCATTAAATCCACCTTCACCCCCACCATTTCTTGAGGCATCGAATCATCCCGATCACAGCGCAACCACTTCCGGTAATACGCCTCATTCTCCCAACCATAATTGACCACCGAAACAAGCTTACCATTATAAAGCACATGAAACATCGCCTTCCGACAATCACATTTTTTATCCGTGCAATAAAGATCTAGAAAACTATACTCGCCATCAGGCAAAAGAGGATCATCACTGATCACCACGGTTCTCACCTCATGCTTTTTCTTACCTATAATCTCTCCTGCGGGTATAAAACTCATAATGTTTGTCTCTCTGGACTAAAAATATCCCTCCCCCTCGCTTAAGCAATCCTATTCACACACACAACACCTACTTTTTGACCCTTAGGGGTCACTAAAACCCCCGCTCGACACCGCATCATAAGCCCTTACTCTCACACCTAGCTAGCTTTTAACCCTTCACCCATGACTCAAACTGAACTGAAACAACTCATTGAAGCCAATGAAACCTTTCGTGTGGAATTTACACGTTCCGTGACAGATACCGATAAATTCAGAGAAGCCATTTGCTCTTTTTCCAATGACCTATCTGGCGATAATTTTCTAGGCTACCTGATTATTGGCTTTGCTGAAGACGATCCCAATTTCCGCCTAAAAATCACAGACAAACTTCTTCAACAATTCGCCTCTTATCGCTCTGATGGGGCTATCCTCCCCCAACCCATCATGAAAGTTTTCACCATAAACCACCCTCACGGTAATGGTGAAGTTCTAGTCGTGCAAGTCACCCCTCATGATCTACCTCCTGTTCGATACAAAGGCCGCACCTGTATTCGTATTGGTCCTCGCAAAGACTATGCCACTCCTAGCGAAGAACGTATCCTCATCGAACGCAGAAACGCCCACTTCCCCACTTTCGATGCCACCCCCTGCCCAGAAGGCTCCACCGAGCGGCTTGATCAAATGGCCTTTACTCAGACCTATCGCCCCACTGCCATCGCTCGAGAAATCATTGAAGAAAATGGTCGTGACATCAAAGAACAACTAGCAGCATTACGCTTCTATAATTTAACAAGAGACTGCCCAACCAATGCTGGCATGCTGGTCTTTGCAGACGACCCCCTGGACCTTTTTCCCGGCGCGGTTATTCAATATGTCCAATTTGATGGTCTAGGCATAGATGCTGAACCATTGGCTGAAAAACGCTTTACCGGAAACCTCCTTACCATTCTCAGCGAACTCGACACCTTTCTTAAGGGGAGATTCACTCAAAGGCCCATTGAAATTTCAACACTCCAAGAAAAATTAATTTATGATTTTCCGCCTAATGCTGTTCGCGAGCTTCTCATGAATGCCGTGCTTCACCGTGATTATCAATCCACTAGCCCGATTCGTTTATATCAATTCGATAACCGTATCGAAATACAAAACCCTGGCGGACTTTATGGTGACGCCACGCCTGAAAATTTTCCTCGCGTTAATTCCTACCGAAATCCGATTTTAGCTGAAGTGATGCACAATCTAGGTTATGTCAACCGCTTTGGTCGAGGGGTCGCCAAAGCCAAAAAAGCACTCCTGGAAAACGGGAGCGCTGAACCCATTTTCCAGTTTGAACCCAATCACTTTCTCGCAACCATCCCCAAACACCCAGACCGATGAAAACCATAGCATTTTTCAATAATAAAGGAGGCGTTGGTAAAACTACCCTCGTTTACCACCTCGCATGGCTCTTTGCAGATATGGGGAAGCGGGTGCTCGTTGCCGATCTTGACCCTCAGGCAAATCTCACCTCCATGTTTTTGACAGAAGAGAAACTCGAAAAACTTTGGGATCCTGAAAATCAAGAGCATCAAAGCATCATGACCTCCCTGAGCCCACTCATCAAAGGTTTAGGTGATATCGGGACAACACCGACTCAAAAAATCGGACACAATCTACAACTCATCCCTGGCGATCTCAGCCTATCCAACTTTGAAGCAAAACTCTCAGAGAACTGGACGAAATGCCTGGATCGTGATGAATCGGCCTTCCGTGTTACCAGCTCATTATTCAGACTCACTCAAAACGCCGCTGATGCTTTTCAAGCAGATATTATCCTCATTGACGTTGGACCAAATTTCGGAGCCATCAACCGCTCCGCCATGCTCTGCGCAGACGCCATCGTCGTTCCTCTAGCCCCGGATCTATTCTCCCTACAAGGACTCCGCAACCTGGGACCCACACTCAAAACTTGGAGAACTGAGTGGAATGACAGAAAAAAACGTAACCCTGAACCCTCCCTAGCCTTACCAAACGGTAGCATGATCCCTCTCGGATACGTGATTATGCAATTTGGCATACGCGATAACCGACCCGTAAAAGCCTACGACAAATGGGCACAACAAATTCCTACAACCTATGAGAATTACTTACTCGAAACCACAGCTCAGCCTCTCCTAGGCGAATGGGATCAATCTCAAAATAATCATTGCCTAGGCTTACTCAAACACTATCGCAGCCTCATGCCCATGGCTATGGAGGCGAGAAAACCCATTTTCCACCTTAAATCGGCAGATGGAGCCATTGGCTCACACATGAGTGGCGTTCAATCCTGCAAACAAGACTTTGAAGCATTGGCCAACGCCATCCTCGTAAAACTTTAAAAAAAACACCCCCCAACACACCCACTCCTCTCCCTCATGCCCACACTGAACTGGATCGGCAAAGACGCCGTCGTCAAACATCACCAAGATGTGCCATTCCGCCTACTTGAACCCGATGAAAAACTCTCTCACGGCGATGCCGATGATGGAAACCTCATCGTCCAAGGCGATAACCTCCACGCACTCAAAGCACTGTTGCCAAAGTATGCTGGGAAAGTGAAGTGCATCTACATCGATCCACCTTATAATACGGGAAACGAGGGCTGGGTTTACAACGACAACGTCAAGGCTCCCGAGATCAAAAAATGGCTCGGGCAAGTCGTTGGCAAAGAGGCCGAGGATCTATCACGCCACGATAAATGGCTGTGCATGATGTATCCAAGGATGGTGCTTTTAAAACAATTTTTAAGCGAGGATGGTGCGATCTTTGTTTCCATCGATGATAATGAGGTCGCGAATCTCAGGCTGCTGATGGATGAGATTTTTGGAAGGGGTAATTTTGTAGCTCAATTAGTCTGGAAAGCCCGTCAGCACCTAGACAGCAGAGCCATCAGTCGCATTTCAACAGATCATGAATACTTGTTTCTATATAAAAAGAGTAGGGATGGAGGCTTTGCATTTAGGGGGCGCGAGCGAGACTTATCAAAATATACAAACCCTGATGCTGACTCTAGAGGATTATGGATGAGTCGAAGTATTCTAGGACTAGCAGATGCAAAGGCTCGTCCAAACTTGCACTATTTATTAACCGATCCAGTTACAAATTTTGATTATCCATGTCCCCCAAACACGGGGTGGAGATATTCACGAGAAAGAATGGATAAATTAATTGCTGAGGGATGTATTTTATTCCCTAAAAAACGAACGGGTCGCCCAAGAGAAAAAGTTTTTCTAAAAAACTTAATACAGCCTTATACATGTTACCCCTCCATCATTCAAAATGTTTATACTGATCATGGAACCGCTTCTGTTCGGGCTATTTTTGGAGAAGGTATATTTGCTTTCCCTAAACCTCCTGAACTTATAGCCAATTTGATCGAACAAGCCACCGACAAAGACTCCATCATCCTCGACTCGTTCGCGGGCTCCGGCACCACGGGTCACGCAGTGCTCAAACAAAACGCCGCAGACGGAGGCAACCGTAAATTCATCCTTGTCGAGATGGAGGAAAACATTGCCCAGAACATCACAGCCGAGCGCGTCCGCCGGGTTTCCACTGGCTACAAAGACTCCAAAGGCAAAGATATCGAAGGACTCGGCGGAAGCTTCCAGTTCTGCCGCCTCAGCAAGGAGCCACTCTTCGCTGCCGATGGCCGGATCCGTGAGGACATCACCTTTGACCAGCTTGCCGAGTTTGTCTGGTTCAGCGAGACGGGAAGTGCCTGGCCGGGGTGGAAAGAAACAGGGAAGAAAAAAACGAAAAAACACACCTCCCCACTCGGCCCGATTTTTGATCAAGAACACCAGATCAGAAACTACCCACGCGGGCCGATGATCGGCATCAAAGACGGGCATGCCTTTATCCTTCTCTACAATGGCATTCTCGCCGACCGCTCGGACTTGGGAGGCAACGTGCTGAACCAGCGAACGCTGGACTACCTGCAAAAAAACATTGACCACGAAGGTCCTATGACGATTTTCGCCGCACGTTGCCGCTTTGGCAAAGCCCGCCTCCGCGCCCAGAACATCACCTACAAACAGCTCCCATACCGCCTCAGCGAATCCCTTTGTTCCTAAAATCTCCATGAAAAAAGAACTCATCCACGAACTCACAGCCACGTTTGAATCCTGTGCCCATCAAACGGAAACAGGCGTAGAATTCTGGCTCGCCCGCGATCTCCAACACCTTCTCGACTACACGGAATGGCGGAATTTCACGCTCGTAACCAACAAAGCAAAAACAGCATGCGAAGTCAGTGGCCATCAGATTTCTGATCATTTTGTTGACGTCAACAAAACGATCGAAATGCCCAAAGGAGCAACCAAGGAAATCCCAGACATTATGCTCACCCGCTTTGCCTGTTACTTGCTCGCTCAGAATGGTGACCCTAAAAAACAAGCAATCGCCTTTGCCCAAACCTACTTTGCCGTCCAGACCCGCAAGGCAGAACTCATTGAACAACGCCTCCTAGAATCAGAACGTGTGCAGGCGCGTGAGAAGCTCAAACAAACGGAAAAAGAACTCTCCGAAGTCATCGACACCCTCACTGGGGGCGGCCAAAACTTCGCCATCATTCGTAGCAAAGGAGACCACGCCCTCTTCAACCAGTCCACCCAGGGCATGAAAAATCGATGGAACGTGCCAAAGAACCGACCACTTGCCGACTTCGCCCCCACCATCATCCTCAAAGCAAAGGACTTTGCCACGGAGATCACCATCCACAATGCTCGTGCTCACGAAATGGAAACCGAAGGTGCCATTTCCCACGAACACATCACGAATAATCAAGCCGTGCGTGACACGCTCATTAGCCGTGGTATTACTCCCGAAAACCTTCCTCCAGCTGAAGATTTACAAAAAGTCTCCCGCCGACTCGCCTCAGACAAACGTAAAACTCTCAAAAAACCAGACGCACTCGATTAACAACATGCAACTCAAAGACTACCAAGCCAAGCTGCTCGACGACTACGCGGATTTTTTACGTCGCTGTGTGGAGACGGGCAGTGCTAAAACTGCCTATCAGGAAAGTGTGCGCACATGGCGGGATCTCACTTGTGATCCACCCTACCACCCGCTCCCCGGTGCCGAAGAAGTCCCCTACATCTGCCTTCGCGTTCCTACTGGAGGAGGAAAAACCTTTCTCGCGGCCCATGCCATCGACATGGTAAAACAACACTACCTACCCGCCGCACAAACGCTCACCATCTGGCTCGTCCCCACCGATGCCATCCGTACCCAAACACTGCGGATTCTCAAAAACCGAGAACACCCACTCACCCAAAGCCTGCGCCGGGCCATCGGCAGCATCGAGGTGCTCGATGTCACAGAGGCACTCTACCTCACCCCCTCCACGCTGGACACCCACCACACCATCATCGTCGCCACCATGCAGAGCTTCAAACGCGAGGATGCCAGCACCTTGAAAGTCCAGCAGGAAAATGGTCACCTCATGGACCACTTCACCCATCAGCCGGATGCCGTCAAAAAAGGAAATCATTCGCTCGTAGATGTTATCCGTTTACGCCGCCCCTTCGTCATTGTGGATGAGGCTCATAACCAGGGAACCACTCTCGCGCTCGATACGCTAACGGACTTTCACCCCTGCGCCGTGCTGGAGCTTACAGCCACTCCCGACCGTAACCATAGCCCCAGCAATGTATTACGCTCCGTTTCTGCCTCCATCCTCCAAGCCGAGGACATGCTCAAGCTTCCGCTAGAACTCAGCATCCACCAAGACTGGCAAGTCGTCCTCCGTAATGCGCTCAGTCGCCGTAGCCAACTTGAAAAAGATGCCCAGGATGAAGAAGCTGAAGGTGGCAAATACATCCGCCCTGTTCTTTTTATCCAAGCGGAAAAAAAGCACAAAAACAAAGACACCATGGTGCCTGAAAAGGTCAAACAGGCACTCATCAAAGATTTTAATCTCACCGACAAAGACATCGCCATCTGCATTGGCGGGCTGGATGAAATTGGCGACCGCCAAATGGAAGATGCGGATTTCCCCCGGGTCATCATCACCGTAGATAAACTCCGCGAAGGCTGGGACTGCCCCTTTGCCTACGTCATGATGACCTTCCGTAACACCACCTCAAAAATTGCTGTGGAACAAGTGGTCGGGCGCATTCTCAGAATGCCCTACGTGCAACGCAAAAAACGTGAATCCCTCAACCGCGCCTACTGCTACGCCTGTTCCTCCGATTTTTCAGAAGTCGTAAGAAACCTCAAAGACGGTCTCGTTCAGAGTGGCTTCGAGCGCATGGATAGCCAAGATCTCATTGTCATGCCCGATGATGGACGCGAAGGGAACGAAAATTTATTTGATCAGCAAAAGGATGTCTCCATTGACCTCCCCGTAGTCGGGGGCGAACTCAAAGTGCCTGATCTGTCTGGGTTTTCCCCAACCATGCTCAAAAACATCGAGCTTAACCCGGAAGAAGGCACTATAACTCTCGTGGGAAAACCCACCCCCGCATTCAAAAAGAAAATCACAGAAGCGGTGGCAAAAGTGGCTGGAGCAGACGAAGGTGATAAATTCAAACTCGATATGGATCAAAAGCTGGAATACCGGCGAACAGGAAGAAACCCTCAAGAGTTTCCATCCCGTCAAGGAAACCTTTTTTCCGTGCCCTATCTCATGCTTCGGCAAGGATCATTTCTTGATAAATTTGAAGAAACTGCGCTCCTCGATGGCGAGTGGACACTCAGCAAAGACTTTGACGCCACTCTCACCGATGAGGAATTCTCAACCAACCCAGAGGAAATGAAAAAATTCCGCTTTGATATGAGAAGCGGCCACGTCCACTATTCCTTTTACGAACAACAAGAAAAAGAACTCCTTCTCCACGAACGAGAAGCCGGATGGGACACTATCTCACTAGTGCAGTGGCTCGACTTTAACATAGACTTCCATTACGCAGATCAGCCAGACAAAGTCGCATGGCTCAGGCGTATGCTAGAAGAGTTAATCACTAATCGCGGAGTAACCATTGAAGAACTAGCCTTCCGGAAATTTAGACTCCGAGAAACCGTTCGCAAAAAACTTGAGTCAGGACTCAAACACATCAAACAACAAAATTTCAACGATCTCTTCAAGAACGAAGATACCTTTGAAGTCCCTGGTGGCGAGCACAGCCTGACTTTTTCAGAAGGCCACTATGGCTACAACTCAGCCTACAACGGAAGTTACGATTTCCAAAAACACTTCTTCCCCCAAATTGGAGATCTTAAATCCAAGGGTGAGGAGTTCGACTGCGCCTGCCGTATCGATCAACACCCAGACGTAGAATGGTGGGTGCGTAACGTAGAAAAACAACCCGGTGCTTTCTGGCTGCAAACATCACGCGGTCGCTTTTATCCAGATTTTATCGTCAAACTGACAAGCGGAAAAGTGATTGTCATAGAATACAAAGGGAAACACCTCTCAGAAAACACCTCGGAAGTAGAAAAAGACGATATCGGCCAGCTCTGGGAGCGCCGAAGCGCAAACACCTGCCGCTTTAGCATGGTCAAAGATAAAAACTGGAAAGAGCTCCAATCAAAACTAACTGCATAAACAAATCCTAACCTAACATAATCACCATGAGATACGAACAATGGGCACCTTACGTGCCAGTCGCTGAACGCCGCAGACAGGCCAAAGCGCAAATGCAAAAACTAAAGAAAAAAGGACTCGATGTGCAACCTATCGAACTCGAAGGTCGCAAGATTGCGAAATCCTTTTGGGGCATCGCATGGAACGAGCATCTGGAGTCATTCGGCGACTACGCTAATCGCATACCCCGTGGGCGAAGATACGTCCGCAATGGCTCGGTCTGCCACCTCGAAATCCAACAAGGAAAAATTGAAGCCTGTGTCAGTGGATCATCGATTTACCGAGTAAATATCACTATCGATTCCCTCCCCAAGAAAAAATGGCACACCGTTAAATCTAAATGCGCAGGTCAAGTTGGCTCAATACTCGAACTTCTCCAAGGCAAACTCTCATCCAGCGTCATGAAAGTCGTGACCGATCAAACGTCCGGACTTTTCCCCGCACCCAAAGAGATCAACCTCAACTGCGACTGCCCAGATGGAGCCTACATGTGTAAACACATCGCCGCCGTCCTCTACGGAGTGGGTGCCAGGCTCGACAACGCACCCGAACTCCTCTTCAAGCTCCGCAACGTCGACCACGAAGAACTCATCAGTGCCGATATTGACCTAACGACAAAACCAAGCAAGGGAAGTCGCCGCCGCATCGCCGACGACTCACTCGCCGACGTCTTTGGCATCGATCTCTCAGACACCCCCTCACCGAAAAAGAAAACCACTAAAAAGAAAACCACTAAAAAGAAAGCAGCGAAAAAAGTCGCCAAAAAATTGCCTAAAAAAACAGCCCGCAAACCCGTGAAGAAAACCGTAAAAAAAGCGGCTAAGAAATCGGCAAAAAAGGCACCTCCAAAGCCAGGGCGAAAGAAGCCCCCTCGTGCCAGAAACACCAAGGGGCAACTGGTCTTCAGTGCCGGTTCCATTTCCAACTTACGTAAAAAATTCAAGATGAATGAAATCGAATTTTCCCACCTTTGTGGAGTCACCCCACTCACGATCCAGAACTGGGAAAGTAAATCAGGTGAACTCACCCTCAGAAAAAATTCACGAGAAGCACTGGAAAAAATCGAAAAATTCACCAAACCCAAAGCGTGGAAAGAACTCTCCGACATCACAGGATTCTAAAACTCGTTACCCACACCTCCACCATGACCTCTCAAGAAAAAGCCGCCGCCATTTCAGCCCGCAAAGCCACCCTGACCCGCGATACGCCTATTTCCGCCCTCACCGCCTACGACTACCCCACCGCTCGACTTCTCGATGAAGCCGGTGTGGACATCCTACTCGTCGGCGACTCACTCGGCATGGTTATGCTCGGCTTTCCCGACACCACCCACGTCACCCTCGATATGATGATCCACCACACCGCGGCCGTCGCCCGGGGAGTGAAACGAGCCTTGGTGATTGGCGACATGCCCATTCAAACCTATGCCACCCCCGATCAAGCACTCGCCACCGCCCAAGCCTTGGTCAGAGCAGGTGCCGATGCCGTCAAACTCGAAGGAGGTCTCCGGCAAGTGGAAAAAGTCAAAGCCATCGTAGCCGCCGGCATCCCCGTCATGGGTCACCACGGCATGCTTCCCCAGCGTGTGTTAGAAGAAGGTGGTTACAAAAAGAAAGGCAAGACAGATCAGGAGTCCGACGCCATTCTCGAAGGAGCTCTAGCACTCCAGCAAGCCGGATGTTTTGCCCTCGTGCTCGAAAGCGTCGTTCCCAAAGTTGCGCAAAAAATCACAGCGCAGCTCAACATCCCAACCATCGGTATTGGATGCGTCAGCCCATCACACCCCCACACCTGCGACGGAGAAATAGCGGTCATCACCGACGTCATTGGCTCATCCCCCTGGTTCGTCCCCCCCTTTGCAACCACCCGTGCCAACGTCGCCGCCGAAATCACCCGCTCAGCCAAAGAATACATTGAGGAGTTAAGCTCCAAAATCTAAGTTCTAAAAACCAAATCAGAATGATGCCAGACAAGAAATCCCCACTCCAAACTCAGCGTCAAATGCCTCAACCCAAGCCACCCCATCCAAGCCCCCAACCTAAGAAAAATTCTGTTAAATTCTGTTAATTCTGTCTAGCCCCGCAGGCAGTCGCGTTGCTCCAATTAAGAATGAAGAATTGAGAATGAACATCCTAAATACCCAAGAAAAATCCTGTTAATCCTCCAAATCTTGTAAATCCTGTCAAGCCCCGCAGGGCACAACCCAAGCCCTCATCCCAAGTAATTACCTAAGAGCTATCTCCGCAGAGTAAAATTTCCCAGGCTCCGGTTCTGAAAATTTCTGTTCATTCTTTCTATCGCGCAGAGCACATCCCAAGTAATTCTGAAAATTCTGTTAATTCTGTCTAGCCCCGCAGGGCACAACCCAAGCATCCCAAGCACTTCCATGTGATCCGT
>Ga0256845_1003308_pt1 | contig 11026 bp, 10 predicted proteins | sample RiftiametaG_FD_189101 | JGI IMG/M metagenome (GOLD analysis project Ga0256845, IMG submission 189101) | Tube worm associated microbial communities from hydrothermal vent at the East Pacific Rise, Pacific Ocean - Riftia | ecosystem: Host-associated > Annelida > Integument > Unclassified ... | reverse complement strand
GTTGGAACTTAAAGAAAATGATGAAACAACTCAAAGAAGAATTTGAAAAATCATTTTCTTGCCTTATTAATTTTGTAATTCAACTTTTATCTTGTAAGCAAAAATGGAGTTGGTAAGGTTCGACTATCTAACCTAACAGTAATCTGTAATTTCCTTTTCTGTTAAAATATAGAGGTATTAATTATTTTTCCTCTGGTTAAGCTGTCTTAACGTTAGCGTATTCTTTAGCTAAGGTGTTAAAAATTACTTTACTGACTAGTAAGACTCTAGTTTATTTCTCATCCATTTTAAATGTTATGGTCTTCATAAATTAAATGCTTCTATGGTGTTAGATTTAACTAATTCTTTCTGTATAGTGGAATCTTGGTTTTATATCTTGAGAGCTTTCTCTAAGGGTTTTTTCGAAAGTAAATGTCTTTAACTAGGGTAAATTTGCTCATAAAAAAAGAGAGTGCATGAGCACTCTCTTTTTAAATTTTTACTTGTTTATTTTATTCAGAAACAGAAGGAGTATCATCCTGATTGTCCTCTGCTGGAGTTGCATCTTCAATAATTTTAGCAACATCTTCAACATCTTTACCTTTTAAATATTCTGGCAATTGCATTCCTGCCATATTAAACATTTCTTGTAAAGGAGGTACTGATTTGTACATTCCAGAAATAAAGTTGGCTGTAGATGATTTACCATCTTTACCTCCTCCACCGTTTTCCCAAACAGTAATTTTATCAATCTTAATGTTTTTAATTGCATCAGCTTGTGTTTTAACCAATTCAGGTAGTTTATCAGCAACCAATAATAACACAGCATCTTTAGGGCTATTACCAGAAGCTTTTACAATTCTATCTAAACCTTCAGCTTGTTTGGTCAATATTTCATAAATACCTTTTGCTTCAGCTTCTTTCTTTAAGAAAATTGCATCGGCTTCCCCTTTTGCAATTCTTCTAATTTTTTCTGCAGCTGCTTCAGCATCAATTTCAATTTTTTCTTTATCAATAGTTGCGGGTACAATAATATCTGCTTGTTGTTCTGCTTCTTTACGTTTTGCTCTTGCATTTTCAGCCATTTGCTCTGCAGCATAAGCTTCTTCTAATGCTTTTGCCGTTTGAACTTTTTCAGCAGAAGTTGCTCTTTTACTAGCCTCTGCTTGTCTTTCTCTTCTTAGTGCATTCGATTCAGCAATTTCTATTTGAGAGATATTTTCTCCTTCAATAGATTTTGCGTTAGCAACAGCAGTTTTAACACGCTCTTGTTGGTTTGCTTCTGCTTCACCAATTTTTGCTGTTGCTTCAGCATTTGCTGTTTGTACTCTTTCGTTTTGACTTGCATTGGCTTCACCAATCATTGCTTTGGCATTCATGTCAGCTACCTGAACACGCTGATCTTGTACTGCAGTTGCTTCTCCAATTGCTCCATCTCTATCTATTTTTGCAACAGAAATTTTTGCGTCATTAATTGCTTTTGCTGCAGCTTCCTTACCTAAAGCTTCAATGTATCCTGATTCATCATGAATATCAGTAATATTTACGTTAATTAATTTTAACCCTACTTTTTTAAGCTCTGCTTCAACACTGTGTGTAATGTGTGATAAAAATTTATCTCTATCGGTATTAATTTCCTCAATATCCATAGAAGCAACAACTAAACGCAGCTGACCAAAAATAATTTCTTGAGCTAACTCTTCAACCGAATCAAGTGTTAATCCTAATAAACGTTCGGCAGCATTTTGCATTACACTTGGCTCTGTAGAAATACCAATAGTAAAACGAGATGGTACATTTACACGAATATTTTGTTTACTCAACGCATTCATCAAGCTAACTTCTATCGAAATAGGTGTTAAATCTAAGAATGAATAATCTTGAATAATTGGCCAAATAAAAGAAGCTCCACCGTGTACACATTTTGCAGAATTTTCTCCTCCTGTTTTTCCATAGACTACTAATATTTTATCTGAAGGACATCTTTTATATCTTCTAAACATAGAAAAGACAAAGACAACAAAGATTAAGATTACGGCTCCAATTAAATAAACGCCTGTTATCCCAGATTGGGATTGTAATAAGATTGATAGTGTGTTCATAATATAATTTTAGATTTTAATGTTATTTAGATAATTTTTCTACAAGTAATAATTCATCACTAATTACTTCTGTTACTTTTATTATGGTAGTAGTAGCTAACTCTTCTTCCGAATCGGTAATGGCTTCGAACTCTCTTAAGCTACCTTGTACTTTAATTTGTATTTTTCCTATTTTAGAGCGTTTACCTCCTATTGGTAAATATACTTCACCAACAACTCCTATTGCATTTCTAATTTTTAAAGTTCCTGATTGTGCCATGCTGCTCATCCAAAAGAAAAGTAGAGATGTAAGTACCATCATAACTAAACCTGCAGCTGTAGATATAACAATACTAAGCGTAGTAGATAACTGATTATCTACACAAATAATACCTGTCCAACCAAAAATGGTAAAAAAGGCTACCACATTTTTAAAGGTAAAAAATTGAAACCCAACACCTCCATCATCACCACCTTCAGCAATATCCATATCGGCATCCATATCTACATCACCGCCACCAATAAAGGTAAGGACAAAAATGATAAAGAAAACAGCAGATCCTATTAGTGCAATTATCCAATATGTTTGTTCTAGGGTTGTCATCCCTTCAAAAAATTCGTTCATTCAGCTATAAAATATTAAAGTTTATCGAATTTACTAAAATTTAATGGTAATTAGGCAGACTTAATTTATTTTGTTGAAAACAATTTAACACAAAAAAAAGCCCCGCTATAAGCGGGGCTTTTAAATTTATTTGTTTCTTCTAATTAGAAGTGGAATGTTAAATTAATTCTACCATCTCTATTATCTGTATCAAACCTCCAATTACTTTCGTTACCAGTTTTTACTGTGATTTCAGTTACAGCAGTACCGTTTGATGACTCTGTAGTTGTTTCGGAATCTCCAACATTATTCATACTTAAACCGTAACCGTATTCAGCACCAATAGATAATTTTGGAGCAAAGAAATACTCAACACCAATAAAACCTCTTAAACCAATATGAAAAGTATTACCATTACTTACCTTCAAAGTTCTTGGACCTGACACAACCGTAGGGTCTAAAGCCACTCCGTACTCATTAGTAGTAGATCCACCACCTAATAATCCGAAAGTAAAATCACCACCATAATAACCTTGTATTCTTGTGCTTCCTTTTCTTTTCTCTAAACCAACACCTAAAATTAAGTTGAATCCATTTGAATTTGATAGATTGTTTACTAATGAATCTCCATTAGCTCCTCCGAAATAAGTATCTTTTGAGTCGCCACCAAAACCAACTCTAAAAGAAGCTCTATAAGCAGTACTTTCATCTTTAAAATATTTTCCTTGTAATGCTAATCCCTTATTAGACCCTAACCAATTTACAGAATCTGTGTTATTTGCTGCTGTTTTCCCAAAAAAGTTACCAGCGTAATTTAATAATGGAGCTGCATCAAAACCAATAGCCCAATCACCAGCTTCTGGTAAAATAGCTTCTCCTTTTTTAGATGTTAAACCATCCTGAGCGAATGTAGTTGCACCAACGAATAATGCAGCTACCAATAATACTTTTTTCTTCATTTTAAATTGTTTTAGTTAAACTTTTGATTTCTTATAGATACAAAGATACAACAAATTTTATATGTATATCAAATTTTAGTAACAATTGTTTGCTGTTATGTATAGATGTAATGCTAGTAAATTAAGTAATGGCTATAGGAGTTTAATATTTTTTTAAGAGCCTTATTGTTGATTCTGATGCCGGTATAAGAAAAATAACTTAACCTTTAGTATAACGCTCCTTGTGAGTTAGAATCTTAACAGTTTATTTAAGTCCTTTTGTTTTCATTCAATAACTTTTCAACAAAGCATTAACATTATGATTGCTGTTAAGCTATTAATTTTTAATTTTACCCTTTAACTGCTAAGATGAATATAGGGGAAGAACTTCAACTAAAAGTAAAAAATATTTTTACTGAATATTTAGAAGAAAACGGACAACGAAAAACTCCGGAACGCTTCGCTATACTCCAAGAAATTTACTCAAATGATGATCATTTTGATGTGGAAGAGTTGTATATCTCCATGAAAAACAAGAAGTATCGAGTAAGCAGAGCTACATTATACAATACTATAGAGTTATTATTATCTGCTAGTTTAGTGCGTAAGCATCAGTTTGGTAAAAATATTGCGCAGTTCGAACGTTCTTACGGATCAAAACAACACGATCATATTATTTTAAGCAATGGTGAAGTAATAGAGTTTTGCGATCCAAGGATACAAAATATCAAAGCTACATTAGAAGAAATGTTTGATGTAGAAATTTTACATCACTCTTTAAATTTTTACGCAGTTAAAAAAGAAAAGGTATGAGTTTTTCTTTTCACATAGAGCAAGAAAACGGGCTGGTTGTAATTCAATTAGTAGGTAGCTTAATTAGCAATCAACAATTTGAAGAGTTACAAAACGAATTAGATTTTCATTATAATGATGAAGGATTAAAATTGGTGTTAGATTTATCCAAAATGGAATATATGAATAGTACCGGTTTAGGAGTGCTAATTCATATTTTTACACAAATAAGAAATAATGGGGGAGAGGTTGTATTGGTCAACATTCCTGAAAACATAAATAAGTTATTATTAATCACAAAATTAAATAGCATTTTTAATGTGGAAGATACATTAGCTGATGCAAAAAAAATATTAGTTTAAATAAAAAACACGAATGAAAGTAGATGTATTATTAGGTCTTCAATGGGGAGACGAAGGTAAAGGTAAAATTGTTGATGTTTTAACTCCAAAATACGATGTTATTGGTCGTTTTCAAGGCGGACCAAATGCAGGTCATACCTTAGAATTTGAAGGTATAAAACATGTTTTACACACCATTCCTTCAGGAATTTTTCATGATAATGTTGCTAATGTTGTTGGTAATGGAGTTGTGATTGACCCTGTTATCTTAAAAAAAGAAATTGATGCTTTAGTAGAAATGGGGGTTGATGTAAATAAAAGAATGTTGATTTCTAAAAAAGCACATTTAATTTTACCAACTCACCGTTTGTTAGATGCTGCATCTGAAAAAGCAAAAGGTAAAGAAAAAATTGGTTCTACTTTAAAAGGGATTGGACCAACTTATATGGATAAAACGGGCAGAAACGGTTTGCGTGTTGGAGATTTATTTATGCCAGATTTTCAAGATCGTTATGATAAATTAGTAACTAAACATAAACAGTTACTTAAGTTTTATGAGTTTGGATATAATTTAGAAGAACTTGAAGGTCCTTTTAATGAAGGAGTAGAATTGTTAAAATCATTAACAGTTATTGATAGTGAGCATTATATCAACAATGCAATGAAGGAAGGGAAATCAGTTTTGGCTGAAGGAGCTCAAGGAACATTGTTAGATGTAGATTTTGGTTCTTATCCTTTTGTAACCTCTTCTAACACAACTGCTGCGGGAACTTGTACAGGTTTAGGAGTTGCACCAAATAAAGTAGGAGAAGTTTTAGGAATCTTTAAAGCATATTGTACAAGAGTTGGTAGCGGACCATTTCCTACTGAGTTATTTGATGAAGATGGGAAAACATTAGCAGAAGTAGGGCATGAGTTTGGTGCTACAACAGGAAGGCCAAGAAGATGTGGTTGGATAGATTTACCAGCACTTAAATATGCAATTATGATTAATGGGGTTACTCAATTAATTATGATGAAAGCAGATGTTTTAGATGGTTTTGATACGATTAAAGTTTGTACGCATTACGATATTGATGGCGAAAGAATTGATTATATGCCTTATGATATTGTAACTACTGAAGCTACTCCAGTTTACAAAGAAATTAAAGGATGGAACTCTGATACAACAAAACTTTCTTCTATCGAAGAAATTCCTACAGAATTAAATGACTACGTTGAATACTTAGAAAGAGAATTAAACGTTCCTATTACAATTGTATCTGTTGGTCCAGATAGATCTCAAACATTAATGAGAGAAAGTGTATTGGTTTAAAAAAGAGTTTAAAAGTTGAAAGCGTTTAAAAATTTAAAAGTTATAAAGTTAAAAGCCTCTGTATTTTTTACGGGGCTTTTTGCTATTATATTTAGCAGAATTAAAATACCTGTCAGTTCGAGTGATTTCGATTTTTCATTTAAATTGTATCAAGAGCAAATGGGTAGAGGTGCTAAATCATTGCTTCTTGTTCTCTTTATTTTAGCTTCATTTTTATCTTCTTATGCTCAATCTAACATTAAAAATAAAAAAGCTAAAATAGAAATATTGGGAGCTAATACGTTTGAAATGGATAATAATATTGGAGGGGGAGCTAAGCGTTTAATAGGTAATGTTCGTTTAAAACATGGTGAAGCATTGATGTTTTGTGATAGTGCTTATGTATATTCTAAAACCAACACCATGGATGCTTATGGGCATGTAAGGATTACGCAAGGTGATTCATTGCAATTGTTTGGTGATTCGTTAAAATATGATGGAAATACTAAATTAGCAATACTGCGTGGTAACATTCGTTTGATTAATAATGATGTAACACTTACAACCGATTTTTTAGATTATGATAGAGCTACCAATGTTGGTTATTATTACAATGGCGGTAAGATGGTAAGTAATTCTGATAACAATACCTTAACCAGCAAGCAGGGCTATTATTATGCAGATAGTCAAGCTTTTTATTTTAAAGATAGTGTGCTTTTGGTTAATCCTGATTACACCATTGTGGCAGATACATTAAGTTATTCTTCTGGAGCAGAAATGGTTCGGTTTTTAGGCCCAACAACAATTACCAGTGCCGATAATTTAATTTATACCGAAGATGGTTGGTACAATACGATTAGTAATAAATCTAAATTTTATAAAAACGCTTACATCTATGCTAATAATACGATTATAGAGGGGGATACGCTTTATTATGAGCGTGATAATGGTTTTGGTGAGATTTTATGCAATGGAACCATAACCGATACGGTTAGTAATTTAATTTTACAAGGCGATTTAATTCATGTGTACGAATTGCAAGATAGTGTGATGATTACTGATGAAGCAATGATGATACAATTTAACGAAGAGGATAGTTTGTATATGCATGCTGATACGTTTATGGTTTCTACGCAATATGTTTTTCATACAGATTCATTAACAAATGTGATTGATAGTAATTTAACAGATACGTTAAGATCGATGCTAGCCTATAATCACGTTAAATTTTTTAAAAATGATATGCAGGGAAAAGCTGATTCTGTTGTATATGATTTTTCTGATTCTACTATTAATTTTTATAACGACCCTATTATTTGGTCTGATGATAATCAGTTAACAGCTGATTTTATTTATATTCAAATAGCCAATGGTAATCCAAAATCTATTTTTATGGAAAAACATGCCTTTGTAGTTTCAAAAGCTGATTCGTTAAATAATAATTTTAATCAAATTAAAGGTAAAAATATGGTTGCTCATATAAAAAATGATGAGTTGTATCAGATTGATGTAAAAGAAAACTCTCAAACAATAACCTATGCTATTGATGATGAAGGAAGGTATATTGGCGTAAATAAATTAGAGGGAGAAGATATGCTTATTCGTTTTATTGATGGCGAAATAAGTACGGTTACCTTTATTAAAGATCCTAAAGGAGAAATAAATCCTTTACAAGATTTATCTCCTAAAGATGTTGTTTTAAAAGGGTTTAGTTGGAGAGTGGCAGAGCGACCAACCAATATGTTTGATATTTTTATATGGGAATAAAAAAACCGACTCTCAAGTAAATGAGAACCGGTTTTATGAAAAACAACTTTACTAGATTACTCTAGTAAAATCAATAGTGTAACTACTCACTATTACTCTTTAATAAATTTACTTACAGCCATACCGTTTTCAGTTTGTACGTGTAAAAAATAAATTCCTTTTGTTAAATCAGACACCTCAATTGTATTGTTAGTTAGTATGATAGTTTTTACTGTTTTTCCTGTGATGTCTAATATTGAAATACGTTCAATTTTTTCAGTTGTATTTAAAGTTAATTGTGAAGTAGTAGGGTTAGGGTAGATACTAATTTTTGTAGTATTTAATTTTTTGATTCCAACGGAAGTTGTGATATCAACTTCAAAATCAATGTCAAGAGAGCTAAGAGCTGAGCCATCCTGAAAAGAATTTCCTCCAGCATAAGTGTTAGAACCGGCTAGTACATTTACATTATCAACAGTAAATTCAAATGTATATTGATTTCCATTTGTTATAGCTAAAGCACTTGATAAATTAATTCTAATGGGATCACCTACATTAGCAATTGTAATAGCCGAAAAAGACTGCGTATAAATAGATGTTGCAAGCGCATTTCCACTATAAATAGTTAAGGTTCCTGCAGAAACTGTTCCTGTAGAATTAGCTGTAAATTGAACATAATTTAAAAAACCATTACATATTGCAGTAAATGATTGTCCGTATAAAAAGTTTCCTGCAGTAATATCAATAGTGGCAGGAGAAGTTATTGTACATTGCCCTATGCTTGTTAGAGAAATTGTTGTTAATAAAGTAAAAGATAATAATAATTTTTTCATAATTTAAAATTTAGTTAATAAGTAACAAATTAACAGATAGTTAATATGGATAGGGTGTGTTCTTTTGTCAATGATGATAATTTCTTTGTAGATGGTAGTTTTTCCTTTGTGAGGCGACTAATCTATCAAAAAAACCGACTCTCAAATAAATGAGAACCGGTTTTTAAAAAAAAACTCTACTAGATTACTCTAGTAAAAAAAACAATAGAGTCACTACTCACTATTGAGCCTTATAAAAATATAAGGATTTACTACTAACTATTATTTTGAATTTTCACAAGGTAATTGAACTTGTCCAGGAGTAATTCCTGCGGTATAAACTTTATTGTAAGTACTTCCATTATATTGTTGACCATAAACACAGTGATGAAAACTGCATCCACCATCAGGACGTTGTAAAACCATTACCCCTCTAATCTCTCTTCTTAAAATTACACCTGTAAGTTTGTGTCGGTATATGTACCAATCCGCATCAGTTAGATAGGCTTTAGTTACTGTTTCTTTCCAGTTCCATTTTTTTGCCCAAGCTTTAGCCGCATCTAACGTTTGTCCTTTTAATGAGCTTATAACTAAACCTTCTTTTGGTAAACGTTGCTTCGCTATTTTTTCTTTAGTGTTTGAAGCTCTTCTTTTGTCTTCTGAGGCTTTAATAGTGTTAATCCATTTAGTAAGCTTATCTGTTATTTCTTTTTGTTGACTTTTATCTACAGCTATACCTCTTGCAACTTGTTTGTCCATTGCGTAAACGTTATAATCATCATATTCTCCAGCCTCTTGTTCTCCTAATTGTGATTTTTTAAGTCTCGACCAAATAAGTACACCAGGTTTGTAAACATAAATATATTCTTTTAACCAAGCACGAGAAATTCCATATACATCAACTCCAATAAGTTTACTGTATTCTTCCATGTAAGTAAATTTGCTACCTGCGATAAGTGTCTTTATCGCACCATCTTCAAACGAAACTTCATGAGAGGTAACTCTTTTTCCATCAATGTTTGCAGCTTCAGATAAATGATAAGTCCCATCACCACCTTTTGAAGGTCCTGAAGTTGATGGTGCTAACATTTTCTTTGACATTTCAATAGCATAAGCTTCCACTTTTACTTTTGTCATTTCTTTTGCTTTTGCAGCATCTGTACTGTAAAAATTACTGAAGCCAAATTTATCAAAAACTTCTCTTCCTAATTCTTTTCCTGGCATTACAGAAACCCAACTATTATCATCATGCTGTATTACGTAAAGACCAGCAGAGGTATAATATACTTTAATGCCTAAAGTTGAACTTGGTTCATCTTGGTAAGTATACATAGCACCATTAATAGCCATAATTTTAGTTCCATTGTTTTCACCTTCTTCTAATTTAACTTTGGTTACGCCTCCTCTTTCTGCTTCCATTAAGTAATATGTTGATGAACCACTTTTAGGCCCTTTTGCAGATGTACCGTTAGATTTTGTTGGAGTAGTTGTTCCCTTTTTTGCAGCAGCAGCTTTAGCTTTAGCCTTTTGCATGAAAGATTGTCCATAGCAATTATTTCCTAAGAAGGTAGCAGTAACTATCGCTACTACTAAAATTCTTTTACTATTGAGTGCAGTTGAAATATTCATGGTTTTTGGTTTTTTAATATTCATAATATAAATCTATGTAACTAAGCATGGTTTTAAGAACAAAGTTTATGAACTGCCGATTTTCTTTATTAATGGACAATTTTTGTTGATTTAACTTTTTACTATTTCTTTTGAGTAATAACTAAAAAACCGATTCTCAAATAAATGAGAACCGGTTTTATGAAAAAAACTTTACTAGATTACTCTAGTGTAATCAACAGCGTCACTACTCACTATCGAACCTCCTAAAATAGGAGGATTTGTCAAACTAATTATTCTTAATCTTTAATAAATTTACTATTCGCAATTCCGTTTCCGGTTTGGATTTGTAAAAAGTAAATTCCTTTAGTTAAATCAGACACATCAATTGTGCTGTTATTAGAAACAATAGTTTTTACTGTTTTTCCAGTGATGTTTAAAATTGAAATACGCTGAATTTGTTCAGTTGTATTTAATGTTAACTGAGAAGTAGCAGGGTTAGGGTAGATTCTGATATTTTGAGTTGTATTTTCGTTAATACCAACACTCTGATTAGAAATGGTTATGACAACACTTCCTGTTATACCAGAACCATCGTTAGCTGTAGCAGTAACTGTAACAGAACCATCTGTTAAAGCTGATAACAAACCACCAATACTTATTGTTGCAGAACCAGTACCATTAGCTACACTCCAAGTATAAGTATTAAGACCGTTGCAAAAGGTGGCAAATAAATTTACGAGCTATTTTTTGTCTTATTTTTCAATTATTTAGTTGAAATAACTGTTTTTTACTCTGAAACCAGTTGTTTTTTTGATGCTTTTACTCTAT